>Ga0255362_1000011_pt1 | contig 62775 bp, 55 predicted proteins | sample GFST75r2metaG_FD_186000 | JGI IMG/M metagenome (GOLD analysis project Ga0255362, IMG submission 186000)
CGTTACTAATGGAGAATAAAGGCAAAGTATTCGCTAAGTCAAATATATATGAATCCATATGGAAAGAAGAATATCTTGGAGATGATAATGCAATAAAAACCCATATGAGTAATTTGCGTAACAAGTTAAAGAAAGCAAATTCCAACGAGGAATATATCGAGACTGTATGGGGTCTTGGATATCGATTGTTCAGAGAATAAATTATCTGTTTCTTGACAATTATTTGTGGGGCTTAACCTTTTCTAAACCTTTGAACTCTATACTAAAAGAAGAAAGAAGAGGTGAGCAAAAATGAATAATCACGTTATGAAAATAAATAGCTTAACGAAAAGCTATCATGGTAACAATGCTTTAAATAATGTGTCGGTAACACTAGAAGCCGGTAAAATATATGGCTTAATCGGACAAAATGGTGCAGGAAAATCTACGCTGATGCGTATTGTTGCTGGACATTCTTTTCCAACAAGCGGTAGTGTTGAGCTTTTCGGGCATACAGGTGAAAAAGCATTGCAGATGGAGAGAAAAAGGCTTGGATGTATGATTGAATACCCTAGTCTTACACCTAACATGACAGCAAAGGAAAATCTGAAATTTCATAGAATTATGCGAGGTATCCCAAATAAAGAAATCGAGGATGAATTATTAGAGATTGTAGGGCTTTCTAATACTAAGGGAAAGAAAGCAAAAAATTTCTCTCTTGGCATGAAACAGCGATTAGGTATTGGCATTGCGCTTATTGGCAATCCTGAATTTCTTATTTTGGATGAACCCATTAATGGCCTTGACCCAATAGGTGTTGTGGAAATTCGTAATTTGTTAAAAAAGTTATGTGAAGAACGACAAATGACAATTCTAATTTCAAGTCATAATTTACCTGAAATGTATCAAACCGCAACTGATTACATTATTATTTGCAAGGGTGAAATTAAACAGACACTAACCCTTGATGAGCTTGATGAACGCTGCAAACATCATATTCTCATAAGTTGCGACCAGCCGGAAAAATTGATAAGTGTTTTGGAAATGGAACTGAATACAACAAATTACACGGTTATGCCGGATAAAACCATTAAGTTGTATGATTATCTGGACGAAAAGGAACGAGTAGCAAGAGTCATCTTTGAAAACAAAATTATGATTACAAACTTTTCAAATGAGGGTGATACTCTTGAAGATTATTTTATTTCTATTGTGGGAGGTGGCACAAATGTATAATCTTATTAGGGCTGACTTATTTAAATTACGTAAATCAATGGCAATTAAGATTCTTTTTGCAATTACAACTGCAAGTGCGGTGGCTATGGTAGGAATAGCATACCTGATAACACATGGTAAGATTGGTACTAGTATGACAGGAATAGGATTCATGTTCTCTGATGTAGATGTGATGGGCATTTTGGGGGCTGCTACAGCAGGTATCTTTATCTGTGGTGATTTTGATACCAAAACAATTAATGATGCTATTTCAAGTGGTTATAGCAGGTGTACTGTCATAGTTAATAAGGCAATTGTATTTTTCTGTGCCATAGCATTTCTACTACTTCCGTATGCTATCACGACGGGTATTGCTCTTAGTACAGGTTCCAAGTTTAGCATGGGCTCTGTAGCAATTGGATTTCTGAATATATTGACGTCAGAAGCTGGTAAAACATTTTCTGCACCAGAAATATGGAAATTACTAGCAATCATGTTGACATTGATAATCATATATATTGCACAAATAAGTGTTTGTATAGCACTTGCATTTGTGCTTAAAAAACCCGTCCTTGTGGTTGCTATATATTATGGGTTTACAATTCTTTGTCCGCAGTTAATAAAATTAAGAGATAGCTCTCAGGTGTTTAAGTGTATTTTCGACTGGACACCATTTGGAGGTAACTACTCTTTTCTTACGCTGAATTCGTTGACGGGTGACATTTTCAAGGCATTGGCTGTTAGTTTGATATTTATAATTATAATGCTTATTGTTACGTATTGTGTATTTAGAAAATCGGAAATTAAGTAGCTGAAAGGTGGTGGTGAGAGTGCTGACAATTGCGCTAGGAATTTTATTTATCATGCTCGTAATTTATATTGTGTATATTCAAGTGCAACTGAGAAATATAAACCGTCAACTCACAAAGAGGATGCTTGAAAAAACGAAACAACCCCTTAGTTTAGAGTTAATCAACCGCCAGTTAAATACTCTCACCGCTAATATTAACAGAAGTTTAGCTATAGAAGAAAAATTGCGTTTTGATAGTATTAGGAGAGAAAAAAATTTCAAGGAATTAATTGCGAATATTTCACATGATTTTCGTACACCTCTTACGGCTATAAAAGGATATCAGCAACTTATGGAGAATGATGAATTATCAAAAAATCAGCTAAAAAAACTTCAAATTGCTGAAAAACATACCGAAGAATTGGGACAGTTGATTGAGCATTTTTTTGAGTATTCTTATCTTATTAGCGCAGAACCAGAACTTAATATTAAGCGAGTTAACCTTACAAATCTTGTGACAGAATGTCTTGCAGCTTCAGTTCCCATATTGGAAGAAAATAATATGGTCGTACACATTGAGGAAACTCTCAATATTTTTGTTTTCGCCGATAAAGAAATGGTTATGAGGATTATCCAAAATTTAATCCGCAATTGTGTTCAGCACTGTGATGGGGATATAGAGGTGAGATTACTTTCTACGGAAAATGCGGTTATATCATTCAGGAATCCTGTGAAAAATGCTTCTGAAATTGACGTTAAGCGGCTGTTTGAACGTTTTTATACAGCAGATAAGGCAAGAGGGAGTAATACGGGTCTTGGCTTGTCAATTGTAAAACTACTTGCTAAACAGATGGGTGGAAGTGTAGGCGCGTCATTACAAGATGGATTGCTTGATATTAGAGTGAGACTTCAATTGTTCAAAAATTAATAAAATAAAATAAAATAAAATAAAATAAAATAGAGGCGAATTGTATATGGATGTATTATCAATACAAAATTTAAACAAAAAATATGAGAAATTTGCATTGAAGAATGTTTCATTTTCCATGAAGCAGGGGACAATTATGGGATTTATAGGACGTAATGGGGCAGGCAAGACTAGCACATTAAAAGCTTTACTTAATTATGTTCATGCAGATAGTGGAACTATTAAATTTTTTGGTGAGGATTTTTCAGATAATGAGTTTTTAATTAAGCAGAAAATTGGATTTGTATCCGGGGGAGTCAACTACTATCCCAAAAAAAAATTGAAAATCATCACTGAAGTTACTAAAAGATTTTATGAAAAATGGGATGAAACTGCTTATGAATCATACTTAGAGCGGTTCCATCTAGACCCTGAGAAAAAGGTGGATGAATTGTCTGAGGGAATGAAAGTAAAATACCAGCTGGCATTGGCATTGTCACATCATGCCAAATTATTGATTTTTGATGAACCCACCAGTGGGCTTGATCCTGTTTCAAGAGATGACCTGCTTGATTTATTTATCACGTTGGTAGAGGAAGAACATGTAAGCATACTGTTCTCTACTCATATCACATCTGATTTGGAAAAATGCGCAAGCAATATTACCTATATAAAAAATGGTGAGATTATTGCAAGTATGGATAAAAAGTCATTCTTGGACGGTTACAGGATTGTAAAAGGAAGCTCGGAAAAGCTAACTGGGGCAATTAGTAAAAAACTAATTAGTTTTAAAAAACATGCGGATGGCTTTTCTGGACTTGTTCATACTGAAAATCTGCCAATTGATGGAGACATAGAAATTTTACCTGCCGATTTGGAATCTATCATGATTTACATTGAGAAGGAGTGACAATAATGAAAGAGTTAATGTATAAAGAGTTTAAACTTTCTATGCACCCTGTACCATATATTTTCTTGAGTTTAAGTGCACTTTTATTGATTCCAAATTACCCGTATTATGTAACATTTTTCTATACATGTCTGGGGATTTTCCTTGTATTCCAGGCAAACCGTGAAAATCGTGATATATATTATATGTTTGGCTTGCCAATCAGGAAAAGGGATATGGTAAAGGCAAGATTCTATCTAGTGGTTTGCATTGAACTGGCACAGATTGTGACCTGTATTCCATTTGCTTTTATTCGTGACAAATTTATTCCCATGAATAATCAGGTGGGAATCGAAGCAAATGTTGCATTCATCGGATTGGCATTTATCATGCTTGGATTTTTCAATTTTATTTTCCTTACTGAATATTATAAGAGCGGGTATAAAATTGGAGTGCCTTTTGCTAAGGCAAGCACTATGATGTTTTTTTATATTGTGATAGCGGAGGTGATGCTTCGTGTAATCCCATATATGAGAGATTATTGTGACAGCGTCAGTGTGGAAAACCAGATAAAGCAGCTCCCTGTACTTCTTCTCGGAGTTATCCTATTTATATTAATAACTTTTCTGGCTTATAAAAAATCAGCTGACAATTTTGATAAATTGGACCTTTTATAGTAAATAGTATTATCTTATAATGAGACTATAGGTAAGTAATGTTAGGAGGAAAATGGAATTATGAAAAACGTATTACGAATAGTTAAATATTTAGTATTGATAGGAATTCTTATAATGATTTTTATTGAGGTAGATATTATTATATTTAGTATTAAATCAAAACCTACTTCATCAGATTGTATAATAGTATTAGGATGTCAGGTGAAAGGCACATCCCCTAGCCCATTTTTACAAGCAAGACTTAATGATGGCATAAACCTTTATAAAGAGGGGTATGGAAAGTATATTATAGTTTCTGGTGGAAAAGGACCTGGCGAAGATATAACAGAAGCTATGGCTATGAAAAATTTCCTTTTAGACAAAGGAATAGATAAGAATAAAATAATTATGGAAGATAAATCAAGAAACACCATGGAAAATTTGACTTTTTCTAAGAAAGTAATGGAGAGTAAAGGTTTTAAAACTGCCGTGGTGGTATCAAATAAATATCATTTAAAAAGGGTATCTCTTATGAGTAAAACATTAAGAATGAATACTAGTTATTCAGGCGTTTTTGTTTCACAATATAAATTCACTGAATATGAGGGATATGGAAGGGAAGTGTTTGGGGTATTAAAATTTGTGATATTAAAAAAATAGGGGGTAGCAGAAATCGAAAAATTATATAGATAAAGGTCATTATTCAAACAATTTAACGCACTTTGACTCCTTCCGGGGTACGGCGACGTAGCCATTAAATGTATTGAAAGTCTCATCAGGAAACTCTATAAGTTCAAAGTATCGTCTATCAATATACTCATGAACCATCTCTCAAACCTTCATTTAGCTGGCTTCAACCTCTTTATTATTTATTCTAAGACTTGCCAGCAAAATTGATGTAGATTTAATCCTACAGCCTCGTTATCACAACCATATACTATGAACATAGTATCGTGTATTTCTAACCTTACCACATTTCAGGGCAAGGATATGCCAAACGAAAAATATAATGCTAAGATTGGAAATTGGGTTTATGGGTGCGATGTCTGTCAAGATGTTTGTCCTATGAATAAAAATTGTTGGAAGGACGCAGAAGAATTCCCTAATTTACATGAATTAGGTCAACATATATCATTAGAAAAAATACTTAAGATGGACTATGAATTTTTAGAAAATACAATACAACCCAAATTTTGGTATATAAAAAAAGAAGATGTCTGGAAATGGAAAGTTAATGCAATAAATGTAATGGTAAATGAGTATAAGCAGCAATATAAGGAATGTATCTTTGATGCATGTAATGACAGTAATGAAAAGGTACGAGAAATGGCTCAATGGGCAATTAAAAAAGTCAACCTACTCTTATAGTGCTTTAAGTAGGTAACATTATTTGCAAGGATAAAAACAAATTATATCAAAAAATAACTAAGTGGTATTCAGGCAGTAGTTAATTGTCTTAGAACACCACTTAGTTGTATTTTTATTTTAGTTTTTTCGTGTTAATGTATCAACTGCATCCAGTTGTTGTACCACAATCCATACAAACTAGGCAGGTTCCGTTTCGAACCATTCGAGTGGAGGAACAAGTAGTACAAGTAGCATCATACACTCTCTCTGAATCAGAACTTTTTTCAATTTTATCAAGGGAAGTATAATCTGTTTCATCTAGAGTAGCATAATCTGCTGGTTTAACTTGGCAGCTTGAAAAATCGTCCATTTCAATATCTATGATTTTGCTTATAAGATCTGAAATAGATGAAACATGTTTAATATAAGGATGTTTTTGAACAAAACCGTAAGGCTCATACTTCTGTCCTTTTAGCATTCTTGAAATATCCTTTGGTGGAACATGGTATTGTAGCATAACTGAAATAGATTTCGAAAGAGAATTTAAAAGCCCTGTAATTATGGTACCTTCTCTATCTGTAGTTATATATATTTCGTTTATTTTTCCATTTTCATCTCTATTTACTGTAGTGTATATTTTAACATCAGCAATTTGTGCAGGATGTGTTGTGCCATGTCTTATGCCCATTGGTTTTACGCGACTTGGTTTTGGAGCGTGTATTTCTAAGCTTTTAACTTTTTCAATTAATGCATTATAGGTCATGTTTTCAAGTTTTACATCAGTATCTTCGTCAAGAGTAGTATTTAATGGTTGACTTGCTTTTGATGAATCTCTATAAAGAGTAATACCTTTAACTCCAAGTTCCCAAGATTTTAAAACAACGGCTTTAAAATCATCTATAGTAGCGTTTTTAGGAAGGTTAACAGTTTTAGATATAGAACCCGATATAAGAGGAACTAGAGCTGCTACCATATGCACATGACCATTAGGCGCAATATATCTTTCACCACTACCACATTTATTAGCACAGTCAAATATAGCAAAGTGTTCTTCTTTAAGATGAGGGGCACCTTCTATTTTTCCATCTATTATCTTTTCATAGGAATAGTCGCCTTCTTGCACGGTTTCTTTTCTTAAAATATAGTTCATTATATCTTTTATTTGTTCTTTAGTGTAATTTAAATTTTCTAGAGCAGCAGCTATAATTGGATTTATTATTGTCATGAATCCTCCACCAGATAATTTCTTGTAGATAACATGACTGAAAAATGGTTCTATTGAAGTAGCTCCAGAGTCCATTGCAAATGAAATAGTTCCTGTAGGTGCAATAACTGAAACTTGAGCATTTCTATATCCAAACTTTTTGCCATATTCTATAGCATTTTTAAAGTTTTCTTTTAAAGCTTTACTTAAATCTTCTAAATGTTCACTTTTTAACAGATTATGGTTAACTTTTATTGGTTTGTAATGAAGATTTTCGTATGGGGAATCAATTGCACCAGCCACTCTTGCGTGGTTTCTTATTACTCTGTTCATGCTGTCCTTATTGATCTCATATTTAGGGAAACTGTGAACTTTTTCAGCCATTAAGGCTGATACATAATATGCACGACCTGTTAGTATTCCAACTAGTGAAGCTCCCAAAGTTCTAGCTTTCTCGGAATCGTAAGGATAACCTTTAACCATTAAAAGTGATGCTAAATTACATATACCAAGACCTGTAGTTCTAAATAAATATGTCCTTCTTGCCACATCTTCAGTTGGAAATTGACCCCAGTGAATGGATGCTTCTAGCAGTAATTGTGCTAGACCAATTATATGCTGATAACCTTCTAAATCAAAATGTTTAGTTGTATTATCATAAAATTTGTACACATTGATAGAAGCAAGATTACAAGATGTATCATCTAAAAATGCATATTCTCCGCAAGGATTTGTGGAGTTTATTTTATTATAAGTAGCGTTATATTTACCATCTTCACCATTAGGACAAGTATGCCAATCGTTTAATGTGTCCCCAAAAAGAGGTGCAGGGTCAGCACATTCCCAAGCTGATTTGTTAAATGTATCCCAAAGGTCTTTAACCTTTACAACTTTATTTACTGAAGTATCAAGTCTTCCTTTTAGCTCAATAGTTTCATCAGGATTTTTATGAAGATTTTTAACCTTAGTCATGAATTCATTTGAAAACATAACCGAGTTGTTTCCGTTTTGACCTGATACAGTTTCGTAAGCTTCACCTTCAAAACCTATGTCATATCCCATTTTACCTAGTGCACGAACTTTATCTTCTTCTTTAGCTTTCCAAGTTATATAGTCAAATATTTCAGGATGATCTATGTCAAGACAAAGCATTTTAGCAGCACGTCTTGTGGTACCACCTGATTTTATGGCACCAGCATTTCTATCAAAACCTCTTAAGAAGCTCATGAGACCGGAAGAATACCCACCACCAGATAATTTTTCACCTTTTGCTCTTATGGTTGAAAAATTTGTACCTGTTCCTGAACCACCTTTAAATAGTTTTGTTTCAGTAACGTATTGATTAGATATAGAATGATTGCCTAAAAGTTTATCTTCAATTGAGATGATAAAGCAAGCAGAGGCTTGAGTTCTAGTATAATTGTCCTCCGAGAGGACTACTTTTTTTTCTTTTTCATCATAATAGTAGTTACCTTGCTTTTTTCCTTTTATATTGTAGCTTTGGGCAAGACCTGTATTAAACCATTGAGGGGAGTTTGGAGCGTACATTTGATTTAAAAATGCAAAAACCAATTCATCGTAAAATATTTTGCTCTCCTCTTCTGTTTCAATGAGACCTTCATCTTTTAGAGCTTCACGCCAAAAATTCACTAATCTATGAGCTACAAGCCTTAGGCTATTTTCATAATGCGGCGCTTCAGGAATGCCAGCTTTTCTAAAATATTTTGAAGCAATTATATCACAGGAATTTTGAGAATAATGTTCGGGAAATTCCAAATCTTTCATATCAATTAAGACTTTGCCTGTTTTAAAATCCTTCATAAATACGTCTACCTTTTTCCAATTAAATAGATCGTATACTGTTTTATCTCCTTGTAAATCTAACTCTTTAGTAAAAACTCTTTTGAATAAATCTTTTATGTTGTTCATTTTGTTCCTCCTTACAGATACAATATGTAGTGCTATTAGCAATAACACATACTACATGTGGTATTATACTATTGATTTTTATATAATTCAAATTCCATAAAAGCAGAAATAAAGCCAAAAAACAGCATGACATTTAAAATATGCCTAAATAGAAGGTATTGCGTTCCATGATAATATTAACATAAAAAAGAATGATTGAATTATATATTGACAAATAAAATCAATACATATAATATAAAAGTGTACCAAAAAGGTATAGTATTGTAAATAGGCGGGATAAAATGAATATTACTCAAGAAAGTGATTATGCAATAAGAGCGGTATTAATTATGGCAAAAAGTTCTGAGCAGGAGGTTTTAACTGCCAATACAATAAGTGAACTTGGAGGCATACCTATAAGGTTTTTGCTCAAGTTTTTAAGAAAATTAACTCAAGTTGGAATTATAAAATCACATAGAGGAACAAATGGAGGATATTCACTTGAAAAGAATCCCAAAGAAATAAATTTAAGAATGATTATAGAATCTATAGAAGGACCCATATGGATAAATAGATGTCTTTATGATAAAGAAACATGTTCAGCAGGCAAGGGCGATAATTGCGCAATTCATATGGCACTACATAATGTGCAGTCAAAAATGATTAATGAACTAGAAAACATAAATTTTGAAGAACTTAAACAGGGTGCATGGTAAAGTTAAAAGATAGGGTAATCCTATTTTAGGCATCTTAAAAAATAACTAGTTAGTATGTTATCCTATTTTACATATTAGACTTGGAATTTTATGTGGGATGCCATATATTAAACTATACTCATTTAGTATAGTTTTTAAATTTAAGGAGGAAAATGTATATGTCATTGTGTGAATCAGCAGATTGTAAATTAACTAACTATCTTGAAACTAAAGGTGATCTTGAAACATCTTTTAACAGAGTAGAAAAGCAGAGTCATAAATGTAAATTTGGCAAGGATGGAGTATGCTGTAAACTCTGTTCCAATGGGCCATGTAGAATTACACCCAAATCCCCCCGTGGTGTATGTGGAGCCGATGCAGATACAATAGTTGCTAGGAACTTTTTGAGGGCTATTGCAGCTGGAACAGCTTGTTATCTTCATGTGGTTGAAAATACTGCTTGGAATTTAAAGAAAATTGGCAGTGGACATTTAAATATTAAAAGCCCAGAAACTTTAGATATGCTTGCTCAGATTTTTGACATTGAGGAAGAGGATATAAATAAAAAAGCAGTAAAGGTTGCAGAGGCTGTTATATCGGATCTTTATAAACCAAGGTTTGAAAAGATGGAACTTGTAAAAAAACTTGCTTATGGACCAAGGTATGAGAACTGGAAAAAGATTGGGATACTTCCAGGAGGCGCAAAGTCAGAAGTTTTTGATGCTATAGTGAAAACTTCTACAAATCTAAGTAGTGATCCAATAGATATGCTGATGAATGCATTAAATCTTGGGGTTTCAACAGGAATTTATGGACTCATGCTTACAAATTTGTTGAATGATGTTATGCTAGGAAAACCAAAGATTAGAGAAGCCAAGGTTGGTTTTAGAGTTATAGATGCAGATTACATTAATATAATGGTTACGGGACATCAGCATTCAGATATTGCAGATCTTCAGGATAGACTTATCACAGAACAGGTTAAACTTAGAGCAAAAGAAGCTGGTGCAAAAGGCTTTAGGCTAGTGGGATGTACTTGTGTTGGTCAGGATTTACAATTAAGAGGAGAGCATTATAAGGAAGTATTTGCTGGACATGCGGGAAATAATTATACTAGCGAAGCGGTTCTTGCTACTGGAGGAATTGATCTTGTGGTTTCAGAATTTAATTGCACAATACCGGGTATTGAAACTATAGCAGAAAAATATCAGGTTAAAATGATATGTATAGATGACGTGGCTAAAAAGAAAGATGCAGATTATATTCCATTTGATATGGATAAGGCAGAAGACATAAGTGAAAAGTTAATAGATGAAGCATTAAAAAGTTATAATAGTAGAAGAAAAACCGTAGATATAGACATACCAAAAGATCACGGTTATGATGATGTTATAACTGGAGTAAGCGAAGGTTCGTTAAAGGATTTCTTAGGTGGAAGCTTTGAGCCACTAATAAAATTAATTGCTCAGGGTAAAATAAAAGGAATAGCAGGCGTTGTTGGATGTTCTAATCTTACTGCTAAGGGTCATGATGTATTTACTGTTGAACTTACAAAAGAACTTATTAAAAGAGATATCTTAGTTCTTTCAGCAGGATGTTCTTCAGGGGGACTTGAAAATGTAGGTCTTATGTCAATGAGTGCAGCAAATCTTGCTGGAAATAACCTTAAAGAAGTATGTTTAGCCTTAGGGATTCCACCAGTGCTTAATTTTGGACCATGTCTTGCTATAGGAAGACTTGAAATGGTGGCAGTAGAACTTGCTAAAGTACTAAACATTGATATTCCACAGCTTCCATTGGTGCTTTCAGCACCACAATGGTTAGAAGAACAGGCACTAGCAGATGCTGCATTCGGGCTTACTTTAGGACTTCCACTTCACGTAGCAATTTCACCATTTATTGATGGTAGTGAAGTTGTTACCCAAACACTTACAAAAGACCTGGTTAATATCACAGGCGGAAAACTTATAATTGAAGGTGATGTAGTTAAGGCAGCAGATAAACTTGAAGCAATTATAGAGGAGAGAAGGAAAGGACTAAATATATAAACAAATTTAGATTCTAAAAGAGATCTGAGGTGATACAAATGGAGAATAACGCAAGTAAAGAAGTTATGGACAAATTAACTAAGGTTTGTATTTGTAAAAGCATAACCAGAGCCAAAATTAAAGAGGCTATTGCCGGAGGTGCTAGAACATTAGAAGATGTGCAAAAAATAACAGGAGCAGGTTCGGGTGGATGCGGTGGTAGAAGATGCACACCAAAGATACAGGAATTGTTAGGAAAATAAATTAAAAAAATAATTAAAGAAGAGCTATTTCACATGAGCAAAATCATTTTGAAATGGTTCTTCTTTAATTTGATAATGTACATTGGAATAAAAAATATAATTTGATTGAATGTTTTAATACTATTAAAAAATATATATGTGTGATAATATATTCATTAAAGAGATTATATTGAATGATATTTATTGCGAGGTAATAGTTATGGATGAAAACATTTATAAAACTGATAATATAAAAGATAATTATGACACAATGCTATTGATGCTAAAGGGTCAAATAAGTGATGAAATGAATATAATAGCAAACTTAAGCAATGCTTCTGCTATAGTGAAGGCTATGACTAACGATATAAATTGGGCAGGGTTCTATTTAGCAGGTGATAATGAATTAATACTTGGGCCATTTCAAGGGATGCCTGCGTGTAACAGGATTAAGATTGGAAAAGGGGTTTGTGGAACTGCTGCGGCCACTAAAAAGATTATGAGAATCGACAATGTCCATGAATTTAAAGGACATATTGCTTGTGATAGTGCAAGTAACTCTGAAATTGTTTTACCAATTGTAATTGATGAAAAGCTAGTTGGAGTACTGGATATAGATAGCCCGACTGTTGCAAGATTTGGAGAAATGGAAGAAGAATACTTTAAAAAGTTTGTTGAAATATTAGTGCAGTGTGATTGGAAATTAATTTGAGAGGTGAAATTAATGGAGATATCAAGGCTTAAAAGTACTTCTATGGCACCTATGGAAAAAAAACAGGCTACCATGAAGAAGGACTTTTCACAGAGTTTTAATTTTGCTAGGGAGCATAAATCAGAGCAACAACTAAAAGAAATGCATGATAAAATTAAAAAAAAGGGTAATAGACTTTCTATTACAAAGTGTTATGTTGATGTAAAGGCGTATAAAAATATGATAAAAGAATATCTTACGTCAGTATTAAGCCATATGTATTCAATTAAGAAGGACATAAGTTTTTGGCAGACACAGTATTTTATTACAGTGGATGTAATTGATAGCAAGCTAGAAGATCTTACAAAAATGCTTCTCAGTGAAGAAAGAGAAAAATTGAATGTAGCTTCTACTATAGATGAAATTTCAGGCTTAATCGTTGATATTTATAAGTAAAAAACATTCTCCATAGGGCTAGCCTATAGGGAATGTTTTTTTATGTTTAGAGCCATGAATTATATGAGGCATCAGAGGGCATTCGCCAGTCACCTCTTGGAGAAAGGCTTATTGTTCCTACCTTTGGACCGTCAGGAATTGCAGAACGTTTAAATTGCTGCGTAAAAAATCTTGTAATGAATTTTTTCAGCCATTTCTCAATAGTTTCATCATCATATATAGATTTAAAGGCAATGTTTGCAAGAAAACGTATTTTTTCAGGTGTTGCGCCGTGTCGCACAAAATAATAAAGAAAAAAATCATGGAGCTCATAAGGTCCAACCAAATCTTCTGTTTTTTGAGCTATATTTCCTTCACTATCCTTTGGTAAAAGTTCTGGACTAATTGGAGTGTCTAGTATATCTACTAAAAGGTCAGAGGTATTTTTATCTGATTCCTTTTGTGAAACATATTTAACTAAAAATTTAACTAATGTTTTTGGAATTGAACAATTTACTGAATACATAGACATATGGTCACCGTTATATGTACACCAACCTAAAGCTAGTTCTGATAGATCACCAGTACCAATGACTAGGCCTCCCTCCTTATTGGCAATATCCATGAGTATTTGAGTTCTTTCTCTTGCCTGAACATTTTCATAGGTTACGTCATGCTTTTCTGCTGGGTGCCCAATATCCTTAAAATGTTGCAAACAAGCCGCAACTATGTTAATCTCTCTAAAATCAGTATTTAAGTTTTTGCAAAGGTTAACAGCATTGTTATAGGTTCTATCTGTAGTTCCAAAACCAGGCATGGTAATAGTTATTATGTTTTTTCTAGGTATTTTTAAAAGATCAAAAGTTTTTACTATTACAAGTAGAGCTAAAGTTGAATCAAGTCCACCAGAAATGCCTATGATGGCTTTTTTTATACCAGTATGTTCCAATCTTTTAGCCAGCGCAGATGTTTGAATATTGAATATTTCTTTGCATCTATAATCTCTAACCTTTTTATCAGAAGGAACAAAAGGATGTTTTTCAATAGTTTTATTAAAAACTCCAATATCCATGTTTTCATATTCAAATTGGATGTTTTTTACTTCATATGGGCAAAATTTCATACTGTCGCTGAAGCTTATGTTTTTTGAACGTTCCATATCTAATCTATCTAAATCTATTATAGAAGTAATAACTTGATTTTCTCTTTGAAATCTATGATTTTCATTTATTATAGAACCATTGTCTCCAATCAAAAGATGACCACTGAAAACTAGGTCAGTGGAAGATTCACCAATACCAGAAGATGAATATACATAAGAGGATATACAACGTCCACTCTGACCTTGCACAAGACTTTTTCTATAATCAGCTTTACTTACAATTTCATTTGAGGCAGAAAGATTTCCAAGTACATTAGCACCGGCAAGACTTAAATAAGAACTTGGAGGTATTGTAACCCAAAGGTCTTCACAGATTTCTAGGCCAAGTTTTAACTTACCAGCTTGAAAAATTAAATTAGTGCCAAAGGGTATATTTTGTTGAAAAGAAAGACTTATGCTAGTATCTTTTATGCCAATGCCTTCAGTAAACCATCTTTTTTCGTAAAATTCAGTATAATTAGGCAAATAACTTTTAGGAACAATACCTAATATTTTGCCTTTAAATATTATATAAGCACAATTATACAAGTTGTAATTATTTAATAAAGGTGCTCCGATGCATATGAGTATATCCTTTTGCTTTGAAAAAGAACAAAGTTGTTTTATTGAATCATAAGATTTATCTATTAAAATTTGCTGAGAAAATAGATCAGCACAAGTATAGGAAGTTATACAAAGCTCTGGGAAAATCACAAGTTTTGAGCTATCCTCTAGTGCTTTATTAACACATTCTTCTATGTTATCTAAATTAAAATTAATATCTGCAACTTTAGTTTTAGGACATGCAGCAGATACTTTTATGAAAGAATCTATCATTTTTTTCACTCCAATTTTATATTGTATTGTATATTTTAGTTATAACTAATAGATTATCATAAAGTGCTACTTATATTCAATACACAAATAAGTAAGTATAAAACATAGCTTAACAAAAATATAAATTATAATGATTGAATTAGTTGATAAAATTAGGAAAAACTATGATAAAATAAAGAGATAGGAAAAAATATAAAAATAGGAGTGATGTTTATGCAATTAATTATAATACTAGTTATAGTTGTTATTATTTTATTAATTTTGGTTTCAAGTGTTCGAGTTGTTAGTACAGGCTATTTAGTAGTCGTAGAAAGATTTGGTGAATATAACAGAACTTTAGAGCCAGGGTGGCATATTGTTGTTCCAGTTATAGAGTATGTAAGAAAAAGAATCTCCATGAAAATAACTTACATTGATATTGAACCTCAAGCTGTTATAACACTGGACAACGTTAAAATTACTATAGATAATGTCTGTTCTTATGTTGTAAAAAATGCAAGAGATGCAGTTTATAACATAGAAAGCTTTAGAGCGGGTATTATTTATACTGCAACTATTCAAATGAGAAATACCGTTGGTTCAATGACTTTAGATGAAATACTTTCAAAGAGACATGAAATAAATATAGAGATTTTAAAGAATGTGGAAGCTATTACATCAACATTTGGAATAGAAATTATATCAGTAGAAATTAAAAACATAATGCCTCCTGAAGATATTAGAATTAGCATGGAAACTCAGATGAAAGCCGAAAGAGAAAAGAGAGCTAAAATACTTCAAGCAGAAGGTGACAGACAAAGTTCTATCACAAAAGCAGAAGGTGAAAAACAGGCTAAGATACTTCAAGCAGAGGCTGATAAACAATCTAATATAAGACGCGCTGAAGGCTTAAAGGAATCACAATTACTTGAGGCAGAAGGTAAATCTCGTGCAATAGAAGTAATAGCAATCGCAGAGGCCGGCGCTATTACAAAGGTAAATAGAGCAATTATAGAATCCGGGACAAATGAAACTGTTATAGCATTAAAGCAGATTGAAGCATTAAAGGAAATGGCTAAAAATCCTGCTAACAAGTTGATACTTCCTAACGAAATACTTTCTTCATTTGGAAGTATAGCGGCTATTGGGGAAATGCTTAAAAAATAAGCTCCTTCTGTGCTTAAAGACGAATATTTTATAAAATATAAGTCTTTAAGCTTTTTTATATCTACATTTCATGTGTTTTAGCAAATGATATAATACAATTGTACTTTAATAAATAATTAGAGAGGTGGTAAAAAAATGATAATAAAGCCAAGATTTAGAGACTTCATCTGCGTAACAGCACATCCTGATGGATGTAAAAAAAATGTGGATATGCAGATTGATTATGTGAAAAAAGATAAAATAAGTAATGAATTTAAGAGAGTATTAATAATTGGGGCATCAACTGGATATGGTTTATCATCAAGAATAGTTTCAACCTTTGGATGGGATGCAAGTACAATAGGTGTGGTATTTGAAAAGCCTGGAACAGAAAGTCGAACTGCCACAGCAGGATGGTATAATACAGCTGCTTTTGAGAAAAGAGCAATAGAAGAAGGTCATTATGCAAAGACAATAAATGGTGATGCTTTTTCAGAATCAATTAAGGCAAAAACTATTGAACTAATAAAAAATGATCTTGGGAAGATTGATCTTGTTATTTATAGTATTGCTTCGCCAAGGAGAAAACATCCAATCACTGGAGAGCTATCCTATTCAGCGCTTAAACCTGTAGGCGAATCGTTTAAAAACAAGTCAGTGAATTTTCATACTTTTGAAGTGTCAGATGTGGAGATTCAGCCTGCAAATGATAATGAAATAGAGCAAACCATCAATGTAATGGGTGGTGAAGACCTGGAAATGTGGGTAGACGAACTTTTAAATGCAGAGGTTCTTGAAAAGGGAGCAAATGTTATTTCTTATTCTTATATTGGACCTAAAATAACATACCCTATATATAGAAATGGAACTATTGGAAAGGCAAAAGAGGATTTAGAAAGAGTATCGTCAAAGGTAAATGAGAAGCTTAAGCAAATTGGGGGAGGTGCATATATTTCTATAAACAAAGGATTGGTCACTCAATCAAGTTCAGCTATACCAGTAGTACCTTTATATATTTCATTACTAGGCAAGGTTCTTAAGGAAAAAAACTTGGAAGAGGATTCTGTTCAGCAGATTTATAGGTTATATTCAGAAATTGCCTCTGGAAATGTCATTGTAGATGATAGGGGTAGGTTAAGAATTGATGACAGAGAGATGAGGGCGGATGTTCAAGGAAAAATCGCTGAATTGTGGGATAAAGTTACTACAGAAAACATACAACAGATTACAGATATAAATATATTTAGAAATGACTTCTTTAAATTATTTGGATTCGGTTATGAGGGCATTGATTATGAAAAAGATACAGAAACCAATATAGAAATATTGAACTTAGTTTAAATTTGCAATATAAACAATTTACTTGTAATTATATATATAATATTATGGAGTTATAAAGTTTATATTTTCCTTATGGCTAATATTGTTATTACAACATTGAAAAGGGGCGCTTTTAATGAGGATAGTAATGATTTCTTGGGAATATCCACCTAGGAACGTAGGTGGATTATCTAATCATGTTTATAATTTGTGTAAAGGTTTGACTTTACTTGGTCATGAGGTCCATATCATAACCTGTGAAGAAGGAACGGCACCAGTAGAAGAGAACGATAATGGAGTTATTGTACATAGGGTAACTCCATATAGAATAGAAACAGAAGATTTTAGCAAATGGATTATGCAACTTAATTTTTCAATGATTGAAGAATGTATAAGGATTATAAGAAAATTAGGTAGGATAGATATTATTCATGCTCATGATTGGCTCTCTACATATTCAGCAAAAGCCATAAAGTGGGCATTTAACATACCAATGGTTTCAACAATACATGCAACAGAATCAGGAAGAAATAATGGAATAAGAACTGATATGCAGAGGTATATATCCTCCACTGAGTGGCTGTTATGTTATGAATCTTGGAAAATAATTGCTTGTAGCGATTATATGAAGAGTCAAATTATAAGCACCTTTAATGTTTTGGAAGAAAAAGTTGAGGTTATTCCAAATGGCGTTAATAGTGAAAAATATGATATTGAAACTGATCTATCTTCTTTTAGAAGGCAGTATGCTAAGGATGATGAAAAGATAATATTTTTTATTGGTAGACATGTTTTTGAAAAGGGAATACAACTATTGATCGATGCTGCACCGCAAATAATGAAAAAACATAATAAGGTTAAATTTGTTTTAGCAGGGCAAGGACCAATGACGGAAGAATTAAAACGTAAAGTTAAAGATATGGGTTATGAAAATAAGATAATTTTTGTTGGTTACATGGATAACTATAACAAAAGCAATCTATACAGGGTGGCTAGTGTTGCAGTGTTTCCATCACTTTATGAACCATTTGGAATTGTAGCTCTTGAGGCTATGGCGGCAGGATGTCCTGTGGTAGTATCAGATACTGGTGGCCTTGGGGAAATTATTAAGCATAAACATACAGGTATGAAGATGATTAACGGAGATGTTAATAGTCTTGCTTATAATGTTATTGAACTGTTAATGGATAATAAACTTTCGAGTTATGTGAAAAAAAATGCGGAGAAGTTAGTTAAAGAAAAATACACATGGAATGAAGCTAGCAGATTAACTGTTAAAATATATGAATCCACAAAACAAGAGGCATCAGATACAGAATGGGACGTAGATAAAAGAGAATTTGTGGAGAAAAAAATAGACTAACATACTGGATGGCTATTTTTCTGAAGTGATATTATATTGATTTTTCGGCCTAAGCCGAAAAATCTTTTTAACTTGAATACTGAATATGTTTATTTGTGTTTTTGTACTGAAAACCCAAACTTACCAATGGGGTGAGTGGTCAAGGGATAATATTCACCATGGCAATAGTTTATGAGTTTTGCATTTTCAAAATGTATTTTTCCATTCTTATCAATTAAACTTTCATCTACGTGAACTCTAACAATTTCAGCTAAAAACAAATCATGACTACCTAAAGGGGTTATACTTCTTACTTTACATTCTAAGGATATAGGACAATCTTGAATTATAGGACAATCAATTTCTAACCCAGGGGAAAGAGTGAAGCCCATATCTTTAATTTTATCTGTAATCCTACCAGATTTAACACCGCAATAATCAACTTTTTTTGTTAGTTGTTCTGATGGTAAGTTTACTACAAACTCCATACTTTCTTTTATATATTCATAAGATAATCTTTCTGGTCTTACTGAGATAGTTAGCATAGGTGGTTTAGTGCACACAGTTCCAGCCCAAGCCACAGTAAAAACATTTGTATCGCCCTTTGAATTTTTAGAGGTAACCATTACTACGGGTACAGGGTTTAGCATAGTTCCACCCTTAAATTGTATCTTTTTCATATATAAATATCTCCTAACAGTTAATAAGACTAAGGTGTATTAAATAAAATAGACTATCTATTTTTCACAAAACGCCCAATACCATTATAATTTATTATTGCTCTATAATACAACATGTAATTTTTAAATTAATAGAGAGCATTTTTGTTGAATAATACAATATATTAATTTATTATTAAGATATTGGGTAAATTACAATTGGGGGAATTATATGAAATATAATTGCGAGAATATGAAAACAAATTTATTCTATAAAATATTTAACAGTATTACAAACTTAAAATCCTATACAAATTTTTTAAAAGAAACCTTGGGCAAAGCAATTTTGTATTTATTTTTAATCTCATTGATATTTGGAATTTTGGGTTCTATGAGGGGAGTAATTAATAGCAATTTAGAAATTACAGATTTTAAAAATGTGTATAATCAAAAACTTCGAGATTTTCAGATTAAAGATGGTGAGTTTAAGATTGATAAAAAAATGCCCATTATTATATCAAATAGAAGTAATGATTACTATTTAATAGATACGTCTGGAAAAACCCCGCAGTCGGAGCTTAATAAATATGATAGAGGAATACTTATTTTAAAAGATAAACTTATTGAGAAAATTGACAAATATAATATACAAGTTATATATTTCAACTCCTTTGGTAGCAATATCATTAATCAAGATACAATTAATGAATATTTACCATTATTGAGAATGATACCACCATTTGTTATTTTGGGAATAATCATAGGGTATTTTATTGGAGGGTTACTAATTGCACTTATAGTTTCGATTTTTGTACAAATCTTTTATAGGAGAATTAATATTGATTTTGAGAGTTTGTATAAAATAAGTATATATTCACTAACAGCACCGTTATTTCTTGATACAGTATTGTCTGTTTTTAAAATAGATATTCCATATTGGACATTTCTATATGCAATAATAACATTAGTTTATGTTGTTATAGCACTTAAATATGCTGAAAAAAATAACCAGTTAGCAGGATGAGTTACTGGAGAGTTAAAGATTCATAGTAACTTAATTAAATTACTATGAATTATTTTTATTTATGTTGATTAATAGTTTTAATTACATTAGTATTATTAGAGGAGTTATTTTACAGAGGTGAAGAAAATGGATAAAAAAAAGAAAGAAATTATTATTACAGCAATAGTTTTGTTATTGGTGGTAATAATTTTTTGCTTAAAGAATTTTGTAATGGTGAATGGAGAAAATCAACCGATTCATGCTAAAATTATATCGGATAATGTGAGCTCTAGTTCTAATTCCAAAGCACAAAACAGTAAAAATGGAATTGCCCATGGCAAAGTTCAAGTTAAAATTTCAACTGGAGATCATAAGGGCGAGACATTGTCTTTAGATAATCTTATTAATGACAAAACATATAGGGAAACCACTGCAACTAAAGGCGATGATGTACTTATAAATATAACTGAAAATCCAAATGGAACTATAAAATCAGCTTATATGTATGAACTTGATAGGTATGAACCATTATATTTATTAATATTGATTTTTGTATTACTTTTAGGAATTGTTGGTGGAATAAAAGGGCTAAAAGCAGTGTTAGCATTAATCATAACAGGAATCGTAATATTAAAAGTCCTAATTCCACTTATTATTGCGGGGTTCAATCCAATAGTTGTATCGGTAATATTAAGTATAGGTATCAGTATATTAAGTTTATTAATTATTAGTGGTAAAAATAAAAAAACAGTGGCGGCAATAATAGGCACTATTGGTGGAGTAATTATAGCGGCTCTTATAGCTGTGTATTTTAGTAATAAATTGAATCTTACGGGACTTACGGATGAAGAAATACAGATGATGATATACATATCGCAAAACACTGAATTTAATTTTAGAGGACTTATGTTTGCTGGTATTTTGATGGGTGCTCTAGGGGCAGTTATGGATGTTAGTATGTCTATTGCATCTTCAATTAATGAGGTAAAACAAAATAGACCTAACAGTACAACATCAGAACTTATAATGTCAGGTATGAACATAGGACGTGATATAATGGGAACTATGGCCAATACTTTAATATTAGCCTATGTGGGCGGTTCTATGTACGTTATAATGCTTGTGACTTCCTATAAACTTCCAATGTATAGAATTTTGGATCAAGATGCCATTGCATCAGCAGTATTAAATTCTCTTGCCGGAAGTATTGGGCTAATTTGTACAATTCCAATAACTGCAGTGGCGGCTGCCATACTTTTTAAACGGGATGTATTAAAAACTAATATAGACGACAATAATAAAGATATAGCAAAGCCATAAAATTTTTTCATGAAACAATTGACAAATAGTGAGATTCATAATATAATCTAGTAAACAAATAGAAATACTAAGTAATATGAGGTGTGCAAATGAAAATTTCTACAAAAGGCAGATACGGACTTAAAGCAATGATAGATTTGGCAATAAATGCAGTTAATGATAGTGTTACGTTAAAGAGTATAAGTGAAAGACAAAAAATATCAGAAGGGTATCTAGAACAGATTTTTGCTTCTCTGAGAAAAAAAGGTCTTATACAAGGTAAAAAGGGTTCCCAAGGTGGTTACATTTTAGGATATTCACCAAGTGATATATCTGTAGGCGATATTTTAAGGGCTCTTGAGGGTGACTTGAACGTTGTTGATGCAAGTGAATTAAAAAATGAAGATAGAATGGAACAATGTGTGAACTATAATGTTTGGAGTAAGATCAATGATAGTATAAATGATATTGTTGACTCAATTACTTTAGAAGATTTAGTGATGAAATATAACAAACTTGCAAATGATGTATTTATGTATTATATTTAAAATATGAGGTGATTTTATGTCAAAAATTTATAAAAATGTTACTGAATTAATAGGAAAAACGCCACTAATTGAACTTACAAAATTCGAGGAGATTAATAAGCTTAGTGCTAGGGTACTGGCAAAAGTAGAGTATTTTAATCCAGCTGGAAGTGTTAAGGATAGAATTGGACTTGCAATGATTGAGGATGCTGAACAAAAGGGTTTAATAAACAAGGATACAGTTATAATTGAGCCAACAAGCGGAAACACAGGTGTTGGTCTTGCACTTGTAGCTGTAGCTAAGGGATATAAATTAATTCTTACAATGCCAGAGACAATGAGTATTGAGAGAAGAAAACTTTTGATAGCTTATGGTGCAGAGCTTGTATTAACACCAGGACCAGATGGTATGAAAGGTGCAATAAATAAAGCTGAGGAATTGGCAAAAGAATATGAAAATGCATTTATCCCACAACAATTTAAAAATCCATCAAATCCTGCTTATCATGAAAAGACTACGGCAGTTGAAATTTGGGATGATACTGATGGAAATGTAGATGTGTTTATAGCTGGAGTTGGTACAGGTGGTACACTTACAGGCGTTGCAAAGGTATTGAAGAAAAACAATCCAAATGTGAAAATAATCGCAGTTGAACCAAGTGATTCACCAGTACTGGAAGGTGGAAAACCGGGACCTCACAAACTTCAAGGCATAGGAGCAGGATTTGTACCAGATGTTTTAGACTTAGATCTAGTTGATGAAATAATATCTGTTTCAAATGAAAATGCTTTTGAGACAACTAGAAATTTGGCAAGAATTGAAGGCCTTTTAGTTGGAATTTCTTCTGGAGCAGCAGCATATGCAGCAATTGAAGTTGCAAAGCGCCCTGAATTTAAAGGTAAGAATATAGTTGTTATACTTCCAGATACAGGACAAAGATATTTATCAACCACAGTATTTGATTGAGGTATTTTGAATAAAATAGGCTAGTATTTTGACTTGATATTCCATTTTAAAAGCCTAAAATAAAAAAATCATGTTGCTTCTTTTTATGAAGCGAGTTATAGTAGATTACGGTGCAAGAATTATTTGCACCGTAATTATTTTTATATAAAAGCTGAGGTAATGAAAAGATGAATAACAAAATAATATATATGGATTATGGAGCGACTACACCTGTAGACAAGGATGTATTTAAAGAAATGGAACCATATTTTTGTTCGTTCTATGGAAATCCTTCTTCAGTGTCCGCTTTTTCTTTAGAGCCTAAAATGGCAATTGATAAAGCAAGAAGTAGGGTAGCCAAGGCAATAAATTGTAAAAGAGAAGAAATATTTTTTACAAGTGGTGGTACTGAAAGTGATAATTGGGCAATAAAAGGTACTGCCTTTGCAAAACGAAAAAGTGGGAATCATATTATAACTAGTGAAATAGAACACCCAGCAGTGTTAAATACGTGCAGATATTTAGAAACTCAAGGGTTTGATGTAACATACGTACCTGTTAAAAAAAATGGTATGGTAGATTTAGATTACCTCGAAAAATCAATAAATAGTAAGACTATTTTAATTTCTATTATGCTAGCAAATAATGAGGTTGGTACGTTAGAGCCCATAGAAGAAATAGGAAAAATATGTACTGAAAAAAATATTGCTTTTCATACAGATGCAGTTCAGGCAATCGGTAATATTAATGTAGATGTCCAAAAATTAAAAGTGGATATGTTATCTATGTCAGCACATAAGTTTTATGGACCTAAAGGAATTGGAGTTCTGTATATTAAAAAAGGCATGAAAGTAGATAATTATTTTCATGGTGGGGAGCAGGAGAGAGCAAGAAGAGCTGGTACGGAAAACACCCCTGCAATTGTTGGACTTGGGAAAGCAATTGAAAAATCTAATTCTAGCATTAGTACTGAAACAGTTAGATTAAAAAGCCTACGGGATAAGTTCTTAAAGGAAGTGCTAGAAATTCATGGAACATCTATAAATGGTGACCTGGTTAATAGAATTCCAGGTAATTCAAATATTTGTTTTCATGGAATAGAGGCAGAGACTTTGCTTATGGCTCTAGACTTACAAGGAATTTGTGCTTCTGTTGGAAGTGCGTGTTCCGCAGGATCGCTTGAGCCATCTCATGTGCTTATGGCAATGGGACTTAGTGAAGAAAATTCAAGGAGTTCTATGAGATTTAGTTTTGGTAGTTCAACTTCGGAGCAAGAAGTTGAGAATACAGTTAAAGCATTAAAAGAGATAATACGTAATATACAAAATGTTTAGATGAGGTGAACTTATGAATAAAAAAGTTGTAGTAGGTATGAGCGGCGGAGTGGACAGCTCAGTAACTGCATATCTTTTAAAAGAGCAAGGTTATGACGTTATTGGAATAACTATGCAGGTATGGCCAGAGGATGAGGAATTTCAGGAGAGAGAGAATGGTTGTTGTTCCCTTTCATCAGTGGAGGATGCTAGAAGAGTAGCATATAAACTCCAAATACCATTTTACGTAATAAATTTTAAAGATATATTCAAGGAAAAGGTAATAGAACCATTTATAGATGAGTATCTAAAAGGGCAAACCCCTAATCCATGTATAGCTTGCAACAAATATATAAAATTTGATGCATTTTTAAAAAAAGCCAAAGAATTAGGTGCTGATTATGTATCAACAGGTCACTATTCAACCATTTATAAAGAGAATGGTAGATATTTAATTAAAAAATCTGAAGATGATAAAAAAGATCAGACCTATGTTTTATATAATATGACTCAATATCAGTTAGAGCATACGTTGATGCCTTGTGGAACTTATAAGAAGGATAGAATAAGAGAAATAGCTAAGGAAATAGGATTGAATGTTCATAATAAAAAGGACAGTGAAGAAATTTGTTTTATTCCTGACAATGATCATGGTTCTTATATAAAAAGAGAAAGACCACAAAGTGTTAAAGAAGGGAATTTTGTAGATGATACTGGAAATATATTAGGAAAACACAAAGGATTAGTTTATTATACCATAGGTCAGAGGAAAGGTCTTGGAATAGCATTTGGAAAGCCTGTATTTGTAAAAGATATAAAAGCATTGACAAATGAAGTGGTTTTAGGAAATGAAGAAGGCATATTTAAAAAGGAACTCATAGCAGGTAATTTGAATTTTATCCCTTTTGATAAAATTGAAGAGCCAATTAAGGTTCAGGCTAAAATAAGATATGCATCAAAACCTACTGAAGCTATGGTGTATCCTCTTGGTGAGGAAAAAGTCAGGGTGGTGTTTGAAAAACCTGTGAGGGCTATTACAAAGGGTCAATCGGTAGTATTTTATAATAACGATTTATTACTTGGCGGGGGAATTATAGAAAATATTTTATAATTTAACATTTAAAGTAAAATATTGGTTATTTATATTGTGTTTTAAAAGGGTGTATGATATAATTTGTTTGTAATCGAGAGATTTAATATCATGAAACTAGCATTCTCCTTTTTTTCCGGGAAGTGTAATTTATGAGCCGTTAGATCCCTAATTCTAAAAAAGGAGGTATGTTTAGATGGCAGATAAGACAGTTGTATGCAAAGATTGTGGTAAAGAATTCATATTCACTGAAGGTGAGCAAGAATTTTATAAAGAAAAAGGTTTCGAAAATGACCCTGTAAGATGTCCTGAATGCAGAAAAGCAAGAAAGGCACAAAGCAACAGAGGTTTCAGAAGATAATTAAATTGTATTTAGATAGCTACTGATATATTCAGTAGCTATTTTTTAAATTTGTAGTAATATTCAGGAGTTGAATCAATAATGGGTTTAATTTCATAGCCACGATTCCTATAACAATCTATAATTTTTGGAAGAGCTTTTATTGTATTTGTATTGTTTGAATTACAGTGCATGAGTAGGATTATCCTATGATCACACACTCTGCATTTCTTTGAATTTTTCACCAAATCATCTACAGAAAGATTTGGTTTAACACCATCTTCTAAACTTGAATTCCAGTCAAAGACTCTTAAATTATTTTTATGAATTTTTTCAAGCATGGATCCACTTAAATGTTTAGAACTGCCACCTGGAAATCTAATAAAATTAGAAGAATAACCTGTAACCTCTTTTATTTTTTCTTGAGAGGAAAGCATTTCGTTAATGAAAATATCATCGCTTTTATAAATTTTTTTAAAATTATGAGAATAGGTATGAAGACCTATGCTATGACCTTCATTATATATTCTTTTTAGAACTTTTTCTCTTCCAGGTATTTCTTTTCCAACTACGAAAAAAGTGGCTTTTACGTTGCAACTCTTTAAAGTATCAAGGAGCTTATCAGTTATAATACTGGGACCATCATCAAAGGTCAAATAAACAGTTTTTTTATCATTATTTTCAATAGTTTCTTTGGCATAAGACTTTGAGGTAAGTACCAACATCAAAAATATTATAAAAAAACCCATATATAGAATTTTTTTTGATTTTAATAAAACTTGCATTATGTCATCTTCTTTTTATTATTTTCAGTTTTTCTGTCATGAATATATTTATATTATTTGCTTAGTTAATTTAATTATGTATCATATAAGAAAACACAACTTCCAAATTATGCTAAAAACTCGAGTTAACAATATTTTAATTTTTATATATTTTTATTATGATATAATGAAAATAAGTTAAAAACCTAAGGATATTAAAAGGGGAAACGTTATGGAAGACAGTATATTAATTGTTGAAGACGAAGAAAGAATGAGAAATTTAATTGAAGCATATTTAAGAAAGGAAAAATTTAATACGCTTAAAGCAAAAGATGGTTTAGAAGCAATTAGAACTTTTGATTCTAACAAAATTGGCCTAATAATATTGGATATAATGATGCCTTTTATGGATGGGTTTGATGTATGTAAATATATACGTAAAAAATCAAATGTTCCAATCATAATTTTAACTGCAAAAGCAGAAGAAGATGATAAGTTATTTGGTTATGAATTAGGAGCTGATGATTATGTAACGAAGCCATTTAGTCCTAAAATTTTAGTTGCTAAAACTAAAGCTCTATTTAAAAGATATTACCCCGATGAAAAATATACAAATTCTCCAATTAATATAGAGGGTTTAATAATTGATGAATTAAGTCATGAGGTTATAATAGAGGATAAGGAAATATACCTCTCACCTAAAGAATATGATTTGTTATTATATTTTGCTAAAAACAAAGGAATATTGCTTACTAGGGACAAAATTTTGGATGGCGTATGGGGAATGGATTATTTTGGAGATTTGCGAACGGTAGATACTCATATTAAAAGGCTAAGAGAAAAATTAAAGCAGAAGGCTTCCCTGATAACTACAGTTAGAGGGAGTGGATATAAATTAGAGGTAAAAAAGTGAAAATAAATAGAATTAAAATAAATAGAATTAAAGGAATAAGTGAAATAAACAAAAGCATAGCGAAAAAAATTTTTATTATTACATTAATATTCCTGGCAATATTTACGAGCTGTATATTTATATTTGAAACTCTGTTTTTTCAAAAATTCTATACAAATTGGAAAATGGGTACATTGGAGAAAAATGCACAACAACTTGAGGAAAATTATAACAAGGTTAGTGGGGAAGGTGAAATTTTAAAGCTATTAGTTAATTTTCAAGATAGTAATAATAGTAAAGTTGGAATTTTAGATAAAAACGGCTATTTACAATTCGCTTCAAATAGTGACCCTAGAGAAGAATCTTCAAATGTAAGAGTTATAAGGGCGGCAATGAACGACCTTACTTCAGAACCTGGTGCCTTTGTCGACATGAAGAGAAGTGGCAAGATAAAAACATATATATTTAAGAATAATAATTATGATACTAAGACAATTATAAGTATTGTACCAAATCAAACCAAAAATGAGGTGATTTTTGTAGTATCTTCCTTGCAACCAATCAATGAGGCCTCAGCAGTAATTCAAAAAATATTTATTTATATTTACATAGGGGCTTTTGCACTTACTATATTACTATCAATTATATATTCAAATATGATTGCTAAACCCTTAATAAAATTAAATAAAACAGCACTAAAAATGTCAAAATTAGATTTCTCAGAGAAATACAAAGTAGACAGTCAAGATGAATTAGGTAGTCTCGGAGTTACATTGAACTTTTTGTCGGAAAACTTGGATGGTGCACTTAAATCATTAAAATCGGCTAATTTAAAATTAAAGGGTGATATTGAAAAGGAAAGAAGCCTAGAAAAGATGAGAAGGGAATTTGTTGGTGGAATTTCTCATGAGCTTAAAACTCCTATTAGTCTTATTGAAGGATATGCGGAAGGAATTAAAGATGATGTTTTTCAAGAGAATGATAGGGAATATTATGTAGATGTTATAATTGATGAAGCTAAAAAGATGGGTGTGCTTGTATCAGACATGTTAGATTTAGCACAGCTTGAAAATGGGAATTTTAAATTAAAGTGGGAAGGTTTTTACATTGATAAACTTATAAATGTAACAGCTAAAAAGTATTATAATATCTTTAATAGCAAAAAAATCGATGTGGAATTGAATTTAGGCAATAATGTACTTGTGTATGGGGATACAATGAGAATAGAACAAGTGCTTACTAATTTTATTACTAATGCAATTAGACATACGCAAGAAAATGGAAATATTAAAATTCATATGAAGGAAGATTCGGATAAAGTATATGTAGTTGTAAAAAATTCTGGAGAAAATATTGACCAGCCAGATTTGGTTAAGATATGGGATAAATTTTTTAAAATAGATAAATCTAGAAATAGAAATCTTGGAGGAACGGGGCTAGGTCTTGCTATCACAAAAAACATACTTATTCTTCATAATAGCGATTTTGGTGTAGAAAATTACCCTGGTGGAGTATCATTTTATTTCTGCTTAAATAAAGATAAACACATATGAAATTAAAGTAAAGCTATGGATGAGATTTTCAATTAGTTTATTTTTGAACATGAAAGTAGCCGCAAGAAAATTATCATGTCCCTTGCGGCTATTTTCATGTTTATTTAATTTGCAGTTGCAAGTGTTATAGTAAGGCTTTTATTTACTCCATTTCTGTAAATCTCAACAGCTACCTTATCACCTGCGCTATGTTCTGCTTTTGCATTATTTAAATCATCTGAGCTCTTTACAGTTTTACCACCAAATTTTGTGATGATATCACTGGATTCAAGTCCCGCTTTATCTGCTGAACTACCTGAAGTTACGTTTTTAACTTCAGCTCCTTGTGGTACATTATTAGATCGTGAATCATCTTGAGTTACATCTTCAACTGTGATGCCAAGCATTAACATTGGTTTTGTTAGTGAAGCTATTTTGGGTTTAACAACATCAATAGGAATAGCAAAACCCATTCCCTCTGCAGAAACTCCTTCACCAGTATCTGTTAGTTTGGAACTTGTTATACCAATTACCTGACCTTGTGAATTCACAAGTGGACCACCACTGTTTCCAGGATTTATAGCAGCATCTGTCTGAATTAGTGTCTGTGATTTAGAATTTTCTACTGAAACCTGTCTATTTAAAGCACTAACAACACCTGTAGTTACTGTACCAAAGAACTCAAGTCCCAATGGATTTCCAATAGCCACAACAGAATCCCCTACTTGTAAAGAACTAGAACTACCTAGCTCAGCAACGCCAGGCATTGTAATCGTACTATCGGAAATTTTAATTACAGCTAAATCCATGGAAGAATCGTAGTTTATTACTTTAGCTTTTGCCGTTTTTTTATTGTTGAGGGTAATGGTGATTGTTTGAGCACCTTGAATAACATGATAATTCGTTAATATATATCCATCTTTATTTATGATAATACCAGATCCTACCCCTTCTGCTTCACTACTACCATTACCTAAACCATAATTATTATCTGAAGAGAGTATCTTGGTTGAAACTCCAACTACTGCTGGACCAACCTCTTTTGCAATTTGCGCCACTGTAAGACTACTACCGCTTGAAACAGTAGGGGAGGCATTAACATTTTTGCTTCCAGAGGAGGCATCTGTATACATATTTGAATTACTATTAGCGTTAGCTAGGTTTTTATATAATGGAGTATTCTTAAAGAAACTTGTCTTAGGGAGAACATATATAGATGCTACTCCAGAGACAGTACCTCCAAGTAAACTACAAATTAGACCAACTGCCACATAGGACGCAATTCTTTTTCCCATTCCTTTTCCATGTTTTTTTTCATTGTTTTCTAGAGTTTTAACCTCATAATCATAATCATCGTTATCACTATTACTGCTGGAATCATAGTTTTCAGTATGTGATACATTATACCCAGAGTAATTTGACATTGAAAATTCATCTGTGGAATCTGTATTATCTTTTTTATCTTTATCATTACTTTTATCATTAAATTCGCTCATATCGTCTACCTCCCAAATTCATAAATCATATGCTTTAATAATAGACAAAAACTGTGACAATTATATGTCATCTTTGTTAAATGCATATGACAATTATTAATAAAGTATAAATTGGAATTTTCCAAAAAGTATAGTATAATTAGTATTAACAATTTATTCTTATAAATATAATTATAATACAAAAAATTAAATTTATAAAGGGGACTTAAAATATTACATAATAGGGCATATGAGAAATTAATGCTTCATTTATATCAATATAATTATATTTGCATAGATTAAATAAACCTGTAAAAAAATAGATCTTATGAGGTGGAAATGTTGGATTTTTTGAAAAAGATATTTAGTATGGATTTAGTAAAAAGCTTACTGTTTATAGCGTTTGTTGCATTACTTTTGTATATAATAAAAAGTATACTTAATTTAGTGTTACTAACATTTATACTTACGTATTTGATTAATAGTCTAGAAAATTTAGTGGTGGGTAGTTTAAAAAAATATATTCCCATTAAAAAAGGGATTATCACTTTGATTTTATATATAATTCTATTTACATTTATAATAGTTGCATTATATAACTACGTACCAGTATTAATTAATCAGATTATAAGTATTACAAAGCAAGGAGAAAATTTCTACGAAAATATTGCTATATCGGATCTGCCAAGAGGGTGGGGCAATTATCTTTTTCCAATGCTGAGAAAGATAAATATGAAAAATTATACCCAATCTGGTGTGGATTTTGCTATTCGCGCAGCTACAAACGTAGGCAAATGGAGTAGTAATCTGTTTATTGCATTGATATTAAGCCTGTTTTATATGCTTGAAAAAGATAGAGTTAAAAACTTTGTTAAAAAATTTGAATACAGTAAAGTTTCTGGAATTTATAGATATTTTAAATTTTTTGGAAACAACTTCTTGAATTCTTTTGGTAAAGTTATAAAGGCACAAGTTGTAATAGCTATGTTTAATACTGGAGTTTCAGTAATATTTCTTACTATTTTAGGATTCCCTAAGCTTTTGGCTTTGGGGTTCATGATATTTATATTAAGTCTTATTCCTGTGGCAGGGGTTATAATATCTTTAATTCCACTTGCTTTGATTGGTTTTAAAATAGGAGGACTTATAAAGGTTTTATATGTACTGATTATGATAGCCATTGTTCATATAATGGAAAGCTATATATTAAATCCAAAACTTATGTCCCATAATACTAAATTACCAATATTTTTCACGTTTGTAATACTGATATTTTCAGAACACTTTATGGGGGTTTGGGGTTTATTACTTGGAATTCCTATGTTTATTTTCTTCATTGATATTTTAGGAGTAAATCTTAATGAAGATGTAAAAATATCTAAGGCACCTGAAAAAAAGTAGAATACTTACAGTTTTTAGATGCCTAAAAGCTACATCATAATAGATGAGTCACAGAGGAGATAGAATTATGGAAGAAAAAAGATTAGATAGAATATTGACTAGTATGGAAAAATATAAAATTCCACAGCTTATTATAACTTCACCTTCAGCAATTTTTTATTTAACAGGCAAATGGATAGAATCAGGGGAAAGAATGTGCGCTATATTTATAGATCAAAGTGGAGAGAAAAAATTTGTGATAAATGCATTGTTTCCAGTAAATGAGGATACGGGCTTTGATATCATTACTTTTAATGATAGTGAAGACCCTATAGAAAAGTTGACACCATTTATTGATAAAAAGGCTATTCTAGGTATAGATAAAAACTGGCAATCATCATTTTTAATAAGACTTATGGATAAACTACAAGGAATTTCTGTGGTAAATGGGTCTTTTATAATGGATGAAGTTAGAATAATAAAAGATGATTATGAAATACAATTGCTTAAAGAGGCATCTAAGATTAATGACAAGGTAATTGATGAACTCATTAAAAATATAAGTGAGGGTAGCAAAGAAGTCGATTTGGCTAGAAATCTAGTGGATATATACGCAAAATATGGAACGGAACAGTTTTCATTTGAACCATTGATTGCTTTTGGAAAGAATGGTGCAGAACCTCATCACAGTTCTAATAATAGTATTTTGAAAAAAGGAAATAGTATTATAATTGATATAGGTGGAAAAACTAATGGATATTGTTCAGATATGACAAGAACAGTATTTTGTGGAGAAATAAGTGAAAGACAAAAGGAAATATACAATCTTGTGCATCAAGCAAATTTGCAAGGCATCAAAGCAGTTAGACCAGGTACGAAATTTTCAGATATAGATAAAGCAGCAAGAGATGTGATTGCTAATGCCGGATATGGTGAATATTTTACTCACAGGACAGGGCATAATGTAGGAATTGATGTTCATGAGCCAACGGATGTTAGCGGTATAAATAATTCAGAAGTTGAAGAAGGAATGGTATTCTCCATTGAGCCAGGAATATATTTGCCAAATGAATTTGGCGTGAGAATTGAAGATCTGGTTTTAGTCACAAAAGATGGTTGTGAGATACTAAACAGTTATGATAAGAATATAAAAATCATATAATACAAAATCAATTAAAGTATGGATATTAGCCTTAAAAGTGACTTTACTCTTAAATTGTTGAATATATTTGTATTTTATTAAAATACTATATATATAACTATTAAGAAGTAGGTGAAATTGATGATAGTAATATATCATGATGTAGGTGGTGCTCACTCCGCAGCAACTGCTGCCAACATACATATTAATAAATTGCCAATGGATAGAATTCCAAGCAAAAAAGAGCTACTTAGTTTGCCAACATTTGATAAAATTAAAAAAGAGCAACTGGGTCATCTTATTTATATTGGAGAGGATGAAACAAAAACTAAAATTTATACCTTGGCTAGGCAGTATGTACCTAACCTTGTAATACCAGCTATTACAGACATGTATTGCATTTTTCATGGAAGTACTGATCAGTTATTTATGGCGGATACTAAGCCAACGGTGAATTTTCTAATGAAGATTGGTGGGTATACGTCAAGAAAACTTAATTGGGTTAGATTTGGTAGACCAATTGTTACCAAAGGAACTCAAGATGCTTATATGGATATAGTAAATATAGTCAAAGGCGTAAAAAGTAATATAAAAAAACAATTATTAGATAACAATTATTAGAATAAAGAGGATGTAGCAAAATAATTAAAAATATTTTGTTCTATCCTCTTTGTTTTTTTAACCACCTAAAGTTATATCTTGTTTATCATACCATTTTATTGCAGTATAAAATTGATTTTCTGTAAAGTCCGGCCACATATCATCAATAACATAAAAATCAGTATATACGCTCTGAACTGGCAAAAATCCACTCAATCGTCTCATTCCGCCCCAACGTATAAGTAAATCAACTCTACTTATGTCCTTTGATTTAATATTATCATAAATATTCTGCCTTGAATGACAATTAGATTCACTTAAGTTCATAAGGTCCCACTCCCATCCATAGTTTACTAAAAAATTTATTTTAATGCCTCCATCACCAACATCTCTTCGTTTGGTAAATGGTAAAAGTTCTTTCGGAAACATTGGTGAGTCATAATTGCCTATGACTAAAAGAGAAGCATTGTTTTTTGAAAGCATTTTAACAGCTTCAATACAAGCAGTTGTAAAGGCTTTTTTTTGAGAGGGTGGTCTTTTATTATTATCAACAGTAAAACCATAAAATGTTAGCTCTTTAATACCAAGTGTTTCACAGCATTTAAATAGTTTTATCCCTGGCATTAGCCCATGTATATAGCCTGCCTCTTTGGAATATCCATTTTTAACAGCCCAACGTCTGTTACCGTCTGGTATTATTGCCACATGGTTTGGAATTCTCATTTTAGTGCCTCCTTATTCATTTAAGTCTTTAGATATTTCACTAGTTAAATATAAGTATATATTCTGTAATAGTGTTACCATTTGAGTTGTTAATTATTTGACTTAATATAATAAATAAAGTACAATAGCAGAGCGTGCAATAAAATAGATTAGAATATAGAATTGCTATTTTGTTGATGAAGCGCTTAAAGACAGTTCGAAATCCATCCTGTCTATAAACAAAACCAGGAATCACCAGCATAGTGGTGTTTTTATTGAGGTTATAGAGGCAAAATATGCTTCTTTTTTATTTAGCAATTTGATGAAATAACTATAAAGTATGTTATTTTATTTTAGATGCATTATGTTTATAGAGCAGATTTCTGCTCTATTTTTTTTTTGTGTGATTGTCTGGATAATAGATGGATTAAGTACAATAAATAATGAAAGGAGGGTAATATGAAAAAAATAGGTATAACCACAACAGTTCCAATCGAAATTCTCATTGCAGCAGGATATGAAGTGGTGGATCTAAACAATATATTTATAATGTCTAATAAATATGCCGGGTTAATTGAAAAGGCTGAAAGGGATGGATTTCCAAGTAGTTCTTGTGCATTTAAAAAAGGAGTTTATGGTGCTGCCATGGACAATGATTTTAAAGAAATAGTAGGAGTTACTGAAGGCGATTGTTCTAATTCAAAAGCATTAGAAGAGGTTTTTAGAATGAAGGGGATAAAAGTATACCCTTTCGCCTATCCTAGCAATCATAAGTTATCAGATTTAAAAAATTCACTGGATCATTTTATGAATATGTTTAAAGTGTCATTGGGTGAAGTTGAGCAAGTGAGGATAAGATTAAATAAAATAAGAAATTTAGTGAAAAAGATAGATGAACTCACTTATATTGATAATAAAGCAACTGCACTTGAAAATCATATTTATCAAATAAGTTGTTCTGATTTTAATGGTAATGATCACAATTTTCAAGATGAATTAAGAAACAAGATAAAAGAGATTAAGAGTAGAAAAACAATAGAAAAAAAGCTTAGATTAGCATATATAGGTACACCTCCCATGACCAGTGATATATATGATTTTGTTGAAAAATTCAATTCTAGAATAGTATATAACGAAGTACAAAGGGAGTTCTCTTTTCCTAGAGGCATAAATTATAAAAATATTTACGAACAATATTATGATTATACATATCCATACGATATTGAATTCAGAATTCAGGAAATAAAGAAACAAATTAAACAGCGAAAAATCGATGGAGTTATAAATTATACCCAGGCTTTTTGTTATAGACAAATTGAGCACATAATTATTAAGGAATCTCTAGATGTACCTATACTAAACGTTGAGGGAGATAAACTTAATGTTCTAGACGCTAGGACGAAATTAAGAATTGAGGCGTTTTTAGATATGTTAATTGATAGGAAGTGAGAGATAAGTGATAACATTAGGAATAGATCTTGGCAGTAGGAAAGTGAAAATTATGCTTATGGAGGATAAAAAAATAATCAATAAATTCATGGTAAATACCATGGCTTTTTATAGGGATTATTGTAGTTATGACGGAAAGATAATGGTGGATTTAAAAAAATTAAATATAGATAAAGTGGACAAAGCTGTGTCCACTGGTTATGGTAGAAATAATATAGATATTAAACTTTTTAAGCCTATCACAGAGATAAAAGCCCATGTATATGGTGCAATATATAGTACAGGTCTAAAAGATTTTGTGCTTTTAGACGTTGGAGGGCAGGATGTCAAGGTTATTATGGTAGAAAAGGGGATTGTAACAGATTTAGAGCTTAATGAAAAATGTGCTGCATCTTGTGGAAGGTATTTAGAGAATATGGCTAATGTACTTGAAGTACCATTACTAGATATGTTCAATTTTAGTGATGATCCTGTAGAACTTAATTCTACTTGTGCTGTATTTTCAGAATCAGAGCTAATTGGAAAAATAGCAGAAGGTTATTCATTAGAAAAACTGTGCGCAGGAGTTAACTTTTCTTTATATAAAAGGCTTAAGCCACTTCTTTCCAAATTTAAAAGCGAGACCTTGCTATTATCAGGTGGAGCTTCCAAAAATAGTGCATTAATAAGATATCTAAAAAAAGATTATGAGAAAGTAGTAGTAATAGACGATGCTCAATACAACGGGGCTTATGGTTGTTGTATTTATGGAAAAAATTTTTGTCAATAGGAGATAAATATGAAAAATGATTCATCAATAAAAAGGATAACTATATCAGGAATTGTAATTGCAATATATGTAGTGATAATGTATTTTACCCAAGGGTTTGCCTTTGGACAGTATCAAATAAGGATAGCAACATCTTTATATGCGTTAACATCAATATATCCGTTTTTGATTTTGCCAATGGGGCTAAGCAATCTTATTAGCAATACCATAATGGGAGGACTAGGACCATTTGATATGGTTGGAGGGGCGTTAGTAGGAGTAGTAACCGCATCAGTAGTTTATTTTATAAAAAAACTTAAATTAAACGATTGGTTTATGATTATACCTATAATTTTTATTCCAGGGCTTGTTGTACCAATATGGCTTTCGTATCTTACGCATATTCCATACAAGGCACTAGCTTTGAGTTTATGTATTGGACAAATAATACCAGCTATTTTCGGTGTGATATTGGTAAAACAACTAAAAAATTCAGTTATTAAATAAGTTGTACTATAAAAACTGCAAAGTGAAACACTTTGCGGTTTTTTTATTATCTAAGTAGGAGTTTGTAGTTGATAAATATTATAATTATTTCTAGCATTAAAATACTAATTAAAACAATAAGGAGTTTTTTGAAAATTGACATAGAAATCACCTCAGTTAATTGTATGAAGGAAATATAATAAAATTAACTTAAATGCGATATTCGAGGATGACTTTAACGTAATATTAAGTTATAATTATACTAGCCAACCACTATAATAGAGGTGAATATATGATAAGTGATAATAAATTTGCAATAGCTTTATTAGTACAAAATGCCCATAAGGTATTTTGCTATTTTAGTATTTCTCCATTAATGATTAAAGATTTTGAAGATCAAAATGGACAGGATTCTTGGAAAAATTCAAAACCAATATTAAAAGTATTCGAAATAGATAATGGAAATGCAAATGAAGTGAAAGTAGTTTATTTGGATGCATTTGCAAATAACTGGTTTATAAATCTTGATAAATCTGGCGTTGATGTTTTTGTCAAGCTTGGAAGAATTTTACCAGATGATACCTTTATTCCAGTTGCATTATCAAACACGGTTACCACGCCTAGGTCAGAACAGTCAAATGATTTATCAGTATATTATTTGGATGTTTCACAGCAGGATTCTACTGAAATTGACAAACTACCAACCACAAAACATAGTCATGAGCCATCTAATATTCATAGGGAACCTAAACCCTATCCTTTTATGGAACAGAAAAAAAAAATGAACCATATCCCAAAATAAATATATATTATAACGTATTTCGTAATGGCGTTATCCAAAAAGACATAGATGATTCTCTAAAAAAATATGGAGATTATCCTAGTTCACCAGTTAAATAAATTTTCATCAATGCTAGCAAAAAGGCAAAATGTTGAACTAGCTAAAAAGTAGTGCAGGGGGGATAGATATGAAAAAAGGTTATGTATCTATGATATTACATGGACATATGCCGTTTATAAGGCATCCAGAAGTGAAAGATTCAATGGAAGAACGATGGTTGTTTGAAGCAATGAATGAATGCTATATACCGCTTATAAATGTGTATGATGGATTATTAAGAGATGAAATTAATTTTAAAATAACTATGTCTATAACACCACCACTTATGGCGATGCTTGAAGACGAATACTTAAATGAGAGATACATGGAGTATTTGAATAAATCCATAGAGCTTGCTGAAAAGGAATTGATAAGAACAAAACATAATAGTGAACTAAATAAACTGGCTGTATTTTATAATGATAGATTTAATAATTTGAAGAAAACTTACGAAAAATATGATTTTAGACTTATGAATGCCTTTAAAAAGTTTGATAAATTAGGAAGCCTTGAAGTGATAACGTGTTCAGCCACACATGCTCTTTTGCCACTTCTAGCTATTAATCCTGAAGCTATAAAAGCACAACTTGCAACTGGAGTACAATCTTATATAGATGTTATGGGGCATCCACCAACTGGAATCTGGCTTCCTGAATGTGCCTATACATACTCTTTAGATTCTATGCTTAAGGAATATGGAATAAAATATTTTATTGCTGAGAGCAAAGCAGTGCTTTTCGCATCTCCAAGACCACTGCACGGAACGGCAACTCCAATAGCTACTCCAAGTGGTGTGTGCGCTTTTGGAAGGGATATGGAATCATCTTATCAGGTGTGGAGCGATTTTATAGGTTATCCGGGAGATTTTAGTTATAGAGAATTTTATAGGGATATAGGATATGAATTGCCAATGGATTACATAGGACCATATATAAATAGTTCAGGTATTAGGCTAGATACTGGTATAAAATATTATAAGATTACAGGGAAAACTGAAAATAAGGAACTTTATAATAGGGAAAAGGCAATGGAAAAAGCAAAAGAACATGGTGCGCATTTTGCATCTTGTAGAAATGAACAAATAAATGCTTTACAAGAACAGATGGAAAAGCCACCTATAATAACATGCCCTTATGATGCAGAATTGTTTGGACATTGGTGGTTTGAGGGACCCAATTTTATAGATGCATTTATAAGGAAAAGTGCTGAAGAACCAACTTGTTATGAGTTAACTACACCAAAAGAATATCTAAGTAAGAACCCTATAGTCCAATGTTCTAGTCCTAACCCATCAAGTTGGGGAGAAAATAGTGACTATTCAGTTTGGATAAATGATTCAAATCAGTGGATATATAAGGATTTGCATAAATGCGAGGAAATAATGATAAGACTTGCAAAAACTTATAAAAAGCCAAATGAAATTCAGAAAAGGGCTTTAAATCAGGCTGCTAGAGAATTAATGCTTGCAGAGTCTTCAGATTGGTCGTTTATAATAAAAAACAATACCACTGTGAATTATGCAATTAAAAGAATTAATACACATTTAGAAAGGTTTAATATAATCTGTGAAGAAATAACAAAGAATACTATAAATGTAAAGAATCTTACAAAAATAGAATCTTTGGATAATATCTTCAAGGACATAAATTACAAAATATATGAAAATTAAGACATAATAAAACTACTATGTTAATTCATAGTAGTTTACAATTTAAAGGTTAATTATTTCTGCCTTTAGCTATTTCAATATTTATTCTTCTGCCATTATATTTTTCACCACTGGTCTTTTGTAAGATTATAGGCACTTTGTTTTCAACTACATCTACAAATGAGAATTTATCTAATATATCAACTGAACCAATAAAGTTTGAATTAACTCCAGATGTATTATCAATAAGTTCCAAAAGTAATTTAACATTTATGCCATCTTTACGACCAACAGAAATAAATAATCTAACTGAACTTTCAACTTTTAATGATTTACTATCATCATTATAATCCATTGAAACTTCTCTATCAAATATATCTTTTAGAAGTGCTGCTGTTATTCTTTCTAAAGAATAATCTTTATTTAGAGTTTCAACTAAAGGTAAAAATTTATCACAATTAGCTTCATCTTTAAGTATATCTTCAATACCGCTAATAACACTTTGTGATTTAGCTGCCATTATATCCTTCATTGAAGGTATTGGTTTTTTAGTTATTTTACTCTTTATTTCTCTTTCAATCTGTTTTAACTTTGAAATTTCTTTTTTTGTAACAATACTTAAAGCTGTACCAGATTTATTTGCTCTTCCTGTTCTACCTATTCTATGAACATATGATTCTGTATCTTGAGGAAGTTCATAGTTTATTACGTGAGATATGTTTTCAACATCAATTCCTCTTGCAGCTACATCGGTTGCGGCAAGGAAGTTCAACTTTCCAGATTTAAATTTTGCTAGAGTTGACATTCTTTGAGACTGTTTCATATCACCATGCATACCTTCAACAATAAAGCCTTTTGCTTGCATAGTTCCAACAAGTTCATCTACATTTCTTTTTGTTTTACAAAAGATAATAGCACTTTCAGGATTTTCTGCATCTAAGATTCTACATAAAGTTTCTAGTCTTGCATTGTTTTGTACTTCATAATAATATTGTTCTACTAATGAAACTGTCATTGATTTTTTTAACACCATTATATGCTTGTTATCAGGTTTAAGATATTGTTCTGCAAGCTTTTTAATTTGTCTTGGCATTGTTGCTGAAAATAATAATGTTTGACGCTCTTCGTTTGTAGCTTTGATTATAGTTTCGATATCATCTATAAAGCCCATGTTTAACATTTCATCAGCTTCGTCAAGCACAAGGTGTTTAACGTGGCTAAGTTTTAATGTTTTTCTCTTTATATGATCCAAAACTCTTCCTGGAGTTCCAACTATAATAGAAACGCCTCTTCTAATTTCCTGTATTTGCTTATCTATGGATTGACCTCCATAAATTGGTAAAGAACGGACATTACTATATTTAGAAATTCTTTTCAATTCTTCATATATTTGAATTGCCAATTCTCTTGTTGGAGTTAATATAATTGCCTGAATATTTTTGTTTTCAGTGTCAATCATACTTATTATTGGTGCACCGAAAGCAAGGGTTTTACCTGTACCGGTTTGTGCTTGACCTATTATATCAAAACCATCTAGTATAGTTGGAATACTTTCACTTTGTATTTCTGAAGGATTTTCAAATCCCATTTCAGTGATGGCTTTTAGGACAGTTTCGCTTAATTCAAGTTCTGCAAATGTAATGTTTTTCATCAGTTATCCTCTTTCTATATTTAATTTAACAACTCATGATACCATATAATAATATTATTATCAAACTATTTAGAAAATATACTCAGATAAAGTGGTAACACTTAACATAAGTATTACCACTTTATCTGAGTATATTCACTAAGTATTTTTAATTATTTTAAAGGATTTAGAACGTCATTATTTAAATCATAGGTAAACAAATCTCCAGTAGCAACATTAACATAATACCATCCTAAGGTATCGCTATGATTGTCTGAGGTGGAAGATGTACCTTGAGAATCAAATGATTGGAAGACATAATAATTAATGTTGTTTTTATTTTGAGTATGGTCATAACTTATTTTTATTTTGGAGTCTTTACCAATAAGTTTATTAGTTAGAAGTTTCGTAGCATTATCTACGGTAATTTCATTACCCTTTGAAGATTCAGCATTAGTTGGTAGTTCTACTACATAATTTGTCTTATTTGTAGCTGTGTTACCCGTACTTGTTTTATTGGAAGTACTTGAATTAGAAGTAACAGTTTTATTAGGAGTAATATTATTCCCATTAGCAATATTACCAGTAGATACTTTTACATTATTCCCATTAGATGTGTTTACTTCATTAACAGTTTTATTGTTAGAAGTATTATTATCTGTAGTAGAATTAGTGGTATTTGCAGTGGAATAGCTTTTTGAATCATTAGATTTAAGTTTTGAATAAATAAAAAATAATAAAGCACATATTATAACTAATGACAGAATAACTTGTAAAAACTTAATTCTTTTGTGCTTTGTTTTTTTAATACGAGACATTTCCAATTCCTCCATAAGTTATCTCAAAGAAAATAGACTAAAGTGTGGCCTATTTTTGGATAGCTAATTTAATTTGACATAGTATCTTATTATTTTACTACATGTTAGTGAAATAATGTAGTAAAATTTTGTTTAAAATAGCATCAAAATCAATTTAGACTTAAATTATAAACTATGATATAATTACACTGGATTAATATTTAAAATTATATCAAATTGATGATTGAAATTATACGATGAGGTGTGATGACGTGCCAAAATGGTGGATGATTAAAAATGATGATAACGATAATGCAGTAATAAACAAGTGGTTAAAAAATAATATAGTATCTATTGGATTTAGTGAGATTGGAAACCCTAAAGATTACGATACAAAGGATAAATTGCTTGTTAGATGCGATAAGGTATATAACAATGAGGCACCTATATTTAGGATAAGAATTGAGAGTCTACTATGGAAATTTAGTAGAGAAATCGATATCAATGATAAAATTATAACTTATAGTAATAAAGATGAGGCATATTATTTTGCAACAGTTAAAAATAACTATGTTTTTTTGCCTGAAGTTTCAAAAGATGAACCTAATATAATAAAAGTTGAATGGACTAATAAATCAATATTACAAGCAAATATTTCAAAGGAAATAAAAAATTCTTTAAGTTCACCTTCAATGGTTTATCAAATTACAAATAATGAATCAGAAATTGAAAGAATATTTAATGATTTGATTTCAAATGGTGAAGAGGAATTTGAAATTACAAAAGACATAGATTTGATTGAAAAAATATACTCTTCCTGTGAAGTTACAGTGAAAAATTTACAAAGCAATGAGATTTTAAAAATTGTGGACGAGATATTCAGGTCCAATGGGTATATGTTTAGAAATATGGAAGAAAATGATATGATGTATTCAATTGATCTTATTTATATTGATCCTTTCAAACTGATGAAGTTTTCAAGCAAAATAATAATTATAAAAAGTGTTAAAGAACTTAAAGTTAACAACGTGGAAAATGCAATTAAAAATAACAAAATCAATGAAAACTATAAATTGATTTTAATTAGTTTAGGCGGATTTGAAGCATTAGCAAAAAACAATACTGAGATTATAAAATTATGTTCTTTGCTAGATGCTAATGAGCTAGTTAAATTAATATTTAAAGAATATGATAAATTTTCAGATGGATTAAAACGTATTTTAAATTTAAAAAAAGTTTACATTTAAATATAATATCTAATATGACCTTAATGCTTTGTATAATATAGCATTTAAGGTCTTATTAGAGTATAATGGAAATGTGACTTTAAAATTAACAGTATCATTAATACACATTAATATGAGGAGATTTTATGAATAAAGATTTTTTCGATTCTAGAGAGTATTTTCTAAATAATGGACTTCAAATAGTTGTAGTGAAAAGGGAAACAGGCTTATTTTCAGTTAATGCTGCAGTGAAAATAGGATCAATATATGAAAATAAAGAGCAAAATGGAATGTCGCATTTTGTTGAACATATGTTATTTAAAGGAACAAAAAATAAGAATAACGAAAAATTAAATGACGAACTTGAAAATATAGGTGGAGAATATAATGCTTATACTGACTACAATTGTACGGTTGTAAATGTTGCAGGTATTAGCGATGAATTGGAAAAGGCAATAGAACTTATTTCGGATATGCTTGTTAATTCTATTTTCCCTAAGGATGAAATGGAGAAAGAGAGGGAAGTCATATTAGCAGAAGTAAGAACTAGTACCGATGATGTAGAAGACTATAGCTTTAAATTAGCACATAAATTGGCTTATAAAAATAGCCCCTTAAAATATGATACAATAGGGACAGAAAAAAATATTAGTAAATTCACAAGACAAGATATATTCGATTTTTATAAGAAATATTATGTTCCGAATAATTGCTGTATATCTATAGTATCACCATTAGAATATGAAGAGGTCCATTTATTGATGGAAAAATATTTTAGTAAATGGATACCTGTAGAGGTTATTAAGGATGAATTAGTAATTGAGGATAATATTAATATAAAGAAGACAACTTACAAGCATAATATAGAGCAAAGCAGTATTATATATATTTATACCTTTCACAATCTTGACAAAAAACATGAGTTAGCTCTGAAAATATTGAATCATAGATTTGGGGAAAGTGGAAACTCCATACTGTTCAGAGAATTGAGAGAAAAAAGAGGTTTAGCATATGATGTTTATTCTGAACTGGATACTACAAGTTTTGTAAAGAGTTTATATATATATACTTCTGTAAGTAAAAAAAATGCTGAAGAAGCCATGGCTTGTATTGAGTCATGTATTGAAGATATAACAAATGAGAAGTATCTATTTAAAAATGGTGACATTGAATTAATGAAAAAAGTATTAAAAACATCGGTAATAGCAATTATTGAAGATACTACAAGCCTATGTGATTATATAATACAACAAATGGTAGACGGTGATGACATATATGAATTTATAAGTGACATGAATAATTTGAAAGTTATAAAAAAACATGATATTTATGAAAGTGCCAAAATAGTATTTACAAGTCCAACTGTTCATATACTTATGTCAAAAGAGAGTGATGATTTTGAATAATAAAATAACTAAAATAGAAACACAGAAAAGAAAAAAGAATAGGGTTAATGTTTTTATCAATGAAGAATTTAGTTTCGCTTGCAGTTCGGATTTGGTTTTTATGTTTGGATTAAAGACTGGTGATGAATTTGATGCTGAAAGTCTTAAAAAAATAATTGAGGAAGATAACTATATATCCTGTAAAAATTACGCACTAAATGTAATTGACAGAAGCTATAAAACGGAAAAAGAGATGCATGAAAAACTTGTAAAAAAGGAATACAACGAAAAAATTATAGAAAGAGTATTTTTGTTTTTAAAAGAATATGGATTTGTGGATGACGATAAATACATTGACTTATATATAGGTGACAGGATAAAAAAGAATGGTAAAATCAAGATAAAATATGATTTATTAAAAAAAGGCGTTGATATTAAACTTATCGATAAAAAATTAAATGAAGTTTCAATCATTTTAGAAAAAACAGCCATAAATATTTTAGCTAAAAAAAAATATGAAAGTATAGTTAAAACTGAAAGTAACTACTTAAAAATTTATACAAAACTTAAAAGTTACCTTTTTAGAGCTGGATATAATGGAGAATTGGTAAATGAAATTCTTAAAGCAATTTTAAAAGACAAAAAGGAATCTAGAGAAAACGAGGAATTTAATGATGAAAAAAATATTATGGATCTTGAAAAGCTAAAAGTATCAGCTGAAAAGAGATATGATATAATTATAAAAAGAGAAAGTGATGAAACTAAAATTTATAAAAAATTATGGGAATACTTAATGCGTAGGGGTTTTGCTAATGATCAAATAAAAAACCAAATCAGAGAAGTGATGGGTAAAAACTGAGATATAGAGGTGATTAGGTGAAATTTAATCCAATAACATTGATTACAATAGGCAGCTTTTTATATCCTATATTAAGAGGAATTATTTTTGGATTCTCTGCTTATAATGCTAAGAGGGATACAGATGGATTTACAACAAGTATTTCTTTTGCTCTATCAATTTATATAGGAATTAAATATCTTAGAAATATTTTTATTATAAATGAACACAGTGTTATTAATAACATAATTGGAGTTCTACCAAATAATGTTTCAAATATATTGCAACAAAATCCAACCATTGTATACACAATAGTGTTACTTATAGTAATCTACATTTTATATAAATTATTAAATTTAATATTGATGTTTATAGTTAATATTACGGTTTATCATATAATAGATATAGTTGAAAACATTACAAGAAATAAGGCGTTTTTATTTAGAAGGGTAATTGGTGGATTGCTTGAAATACCAAGAGGTATATGTTATCTATTAGTTATTTTGTTTATTTTTAATGTGGCATCAATGTTTAGTACGAGCAAACAGTTCAATAATTATTTGTCGGATTCAAATGCATATAAATATTTTTGTAAGCAATTATTAACACCAATAACTAACTCTAATGTAGCAAAGAATCTCCCTGAAATAATAGGTGATTCTTTAAAGGTTGTAGTAAAACAAAATGATGTAAATAATGCAGGAAGTCAGAATACTCTTGGAAAAACTATTGTATATTATAATGGAGTAACACTAGAGGACGCAATAAAGTCAGATGACGTTATTGATGGTTTTGCAAGAAAAATTGCTGAGGGTAATACCAGTACATTAGGTAAAGCAAATAGTATATATGATTGGGAAGGAGCCAGTATATCTTATGATTATGGGAAAGCAAATTCAGTACTAAATAACGACTATAATGTTAAATCTGGTGCAATACCTACATTTAAGACCAAAACCGGAATATGTTTTGACTATGCCAGCCTTTATGTAGCTATGTGTAGAGCAAATAATATAAAGGTTAGGCTTGTTACCGGTGATGGATTTAATGGAGCTAGTTGGGTTAGTCATGCATGGAATCAAGTATATATAGCAGATTCAAATCAATGGATTAATGTTGATACTACCTTTGCTAAGGGGGGGAATTATTTTAATAATAAATTGTTTGATTTAGATCATAAAAATGCGAAAGTTATAGGGGAATGGTAGTATGGCAAGTGACAAGTGGTAAAATTAAGAGTTGAACATAAGGTATGAAAAATTTTATTTTTCAACTTTAAGTGTTCAGCTCTTAATTTGTAAAATATATTTATTATCAAAGCGTATTAAAGTTAGGGGAGTTTAGTTAAATTACATTCTTTTTATAGGATTTTGTAATCATGGAAATGGCTTTTTCACAGTCAGAATCAGAATTGTCTAGTGACCATGCTACGTTAAAATAGATTAAAGCTTTTTTCTTATCTTTGAGCATGACGTTACAGTAACCTAAATTAAAAAAATATCTACTGTCTTGTTTTAAACTAATTGCTTTTTTTAATAATTCAATTGCTTTGTCATAAACACCTAATTTAATTAAACAGACTGCTGCATTATATAATGAGGCTGTCTCATTCTCTTTTAGATGTGCAGACTTAAGGTAAAAATTCAAAGCAACTTTATATTCCATTTTATTGTAATAATCATTAGCTTCGTTAAAATAATTCATAAAAGCCTCCTTTTATATACTAATATAGATTAGAAAACTGAGTATGCAGTTTTATTTTTAATTATTTTTCATCTATTCTGATTTATATCCATAAAATAGAAAAATATTCATAGGAAAATATAAAGTTTACAAAGTTAAATATATATTATATAATAATATATATATTGTAATAATTATTATTGCTAAATAGCGATAATAAAATTTATAATGTTAAGTAAAATTTTAAACCAAGCTATTATTATAGAATTTATGTTATAATAAATTCTAGCTTTAATGGCTGGAGAGAATTTCAGCGAATAGGAATTCCTATTGAATCACAAATATAAAAAAGAAATGGGAAGGTAAATATGAGAGAAATATTAAAATTAGGTTTGGATGTGGGATCAACTACAGTCAAAATAGTCATGTTAAATAGTAAAAATGAAATGATATTCAGTAAATATGAAAGACATTTTTCTGATATTAAAAACACTATAGTTAATCTTATTGATGAGGCATATAGTGAATTTAAGGATATGCAAATTGCAGTAATGGTAACCGGATCAGGAGGGCTTTCTGTAGCAAAATGGCTAAATGTAACTTTTATACAAGAAGTAATTGCATGTACAAATACTGTTGAGAAGTTGATCCCTGAAACTGATGTTGCTATTGAACTTGGTGGTGAGGATGCTAAAATAACTTATTTTGTTGGGAATATTGATCAGCGGATGAATGGAACTTGTGCAGGTGGTACTGGTGCGTTTATAGATCAAATGGCCACTCTTCTAAAAACCGATGCTTCAGGATTAAATGAATTAGCCAAAAATCATAAAAATATATATCCAATTGCATCCCGTTGTGGTGTTTTCGCTAAGACTGATGTGCAGCCACTAATTAATGAAGGAGCAGCCAAGGAAGATATTGCTGCATCTATTTTTCAAGCTGTTGTAAATCAAACAATTAGTGGACTTGCATGTGGAAGACCAATAAAAGGTAAAGTTGCATTTTTAGGTGGACCGTTATATTTTCTTTCCGAACTTAGAAATAGATTTATTGAAACTTTAGGGCTAAAGGAAGATGAAATAATTTTTCCAAAAGATTCGCAACTCTTTGTGGCACAAGGAGCAGCATTAGATGCAGAAAAAGAAAAACCTATGGAGTTTAGTGAGCTAAAATCTAGAATCTTAGTGTTAAAGAATGCTTCAACTAGTGAGGCTAATATATTGAGGCCTCTATTTGCAAATGAAGAAGAATTGCAGGAGTTTAAAACTAGGCATTCAAAAGATAAGATAAAAAGAAGAGATTTAGAATCTTATGAAGGTAACTGCTTTTTAGGAATAGATGTAGGTTCAACAACTACAAAGGCAACTTTAATTTCTAAAGATGGCGAACTTTTGTACTCGTTTTATGGTAGTAATGAGGGAAGTCCACTTCAACTTACTGTTAAGATATTGCAAGACATATACGCTAAACTACCTAAAAAGGCTAAAATAATGAACTCAACAGTTACAGGCTATGGTGAGGGGTTGATTAAAGCTGCATTAAAGATTGATATAGGCGAAGTTGAAACAATTGCACACTATAAAGCTTCTGATTTTTTTCTACCAGGTGTAGATTTTATTTTGGATATTGGTGGACAGGATATGAAGTGCCTGAGGATAAAGGATGGAACTATAAATAGTATACTCTTAAACGAGGCATGTTCATCTGGATGTGGTTCATTTCTTGAAACTTTTGCCAAATCTCTGAAGATGGATATAAAGGATTTTGCGTCTGCAGCACTTCAGTCTAAAAACGTTGTTGACCTTGGATCAAGATGCACTGTATTCATGAATTCAAGAGTTAAACAATCCCAAAAAGAAGGCGCCAATGTTGCTGATATTTCCGCAGGTCTTTCCTATGCGGTAATTAAAAATGCTCTATTAAAAGTAATTAAAGTTAGAAACCCTAAAGAACTTGGTGAAAAGATAATTGTACAAGGTGGTACATTTTATAATGATGCAGTACTTAGAAGTTTTGAACTAATATCTGAAAGGGAAGCGGTGAGACCGGATATTGCAGGATTAATGGGAGCATTTGGTTGCGCATTGATTTCTAGGGAAAGATATGAAGAAGGTTATGCTACAACATTATTAGGTGCAGATCAACTGGATGAATTTAGTACAAATGTTACTATGAGAAGATGTGGACTTTGTGGTAATAACTGTATGCTAACTGTTAATGAGTTCTCTGATAAAAGAGAATATATAACAGGAAATAGATGTGAAAGAGGCGCAGGTCATTCCATTGAGAAGAATAAATTACCAAACCTTTATGACTATAAGTATAAGAGGACTTTTGCTTATAAATCTTTAAAGAAAGAAGAGGCTAAAAGAGGAATAGTTGGAATACCTAGGGTGTTAAATCTATATGAAAATTATCCGTTCTGGCATACATTTTTTACAAAACTTAAATTCAGAGTGGAACTTTCACCTAGATCATCAAAGGATATATATGAACTTGGCATGGAGACAATACCTTCAGAATCTGTTTGTTATCCGGCTAAACTTTCCCATGGTCACATAGAAAGTCTTATAAAAAAAGGCATTAAATTTATATTTTATCCTTGCCTACCTTATGAGAATAAAGAACAAGAAGGTGCAAATAATAATTATAATTGTCCTATAGTTACTTCTTATGCCGAGGCTTTAAAAAATAATGTTGATGAATTAAGAAGTGGGGATATATTATTTAAAGATCCATTTTTGCCTTTTGATAATATAAAAAGACTTAAAACAAGACTATACGAGGAATTTTTAGAATTTAATATATCCAAAAATGAAATAAATCAAGCTGTAGATATGGCAAATGAAGAGCAGATGATGTACAAGCAAGATATAAGGGACAAGGGAGAAGAAGTATTAAGGTATATAAAGGATAAAAACATCAAGGGAATTGTTTTAAGTGGCAGACCTTATCATGTTGATCCAGAAATAAACCATGGCATACCTGAACTTATAACAAGTCATGGTATGGCTGTACTTACTGAGGATTCAGTGGCACATCTAGGTGATGTTGAAAGACCGCTTAGGGTTGTAGACCAGTGGGTATATCATTCAAGGTTATATGCAGCAGCTAGTTTTGTTGCAACCCAAAGCAATCTTGAGCTTATTCAATTAAATTCCTTTGGATGCGGACTTGATGCTGTAACTACTGATCAAGTTGAGGAAATACTTGAAAAACGTAAAAAAGTTTATACAGTTATAAAAATAGATGAAGGCAATAATTTGGGAGCTGTAAGAATCAGAATACGCTCACTTAAGGCTGCTATGGAAGAAAGAAGCAAAAGTACAACTAAACAAGGACACATTGAAAAGAATGAGGAACGAATAATATTTACAGAGGAAATGAGAAAAACCCATACAATACTTTGTCCCCAAATGGCGCCAATTCACTTCCAATTTTTAGAGGAAGCAATTAACGCTTCTGGGTATAACCTTGTGGTTTTACCATCAGTGGACAAGAGTGCAGTTGATCAAGGATTAAAATATGTAAATAATGATGCTTGTTATCCATCAATCCTTGTAGTTGGACAAATAGTTGAGGCATTAAAATCAGGAAAATATGATTTGAAATTAACCTCAGTATTGATTTCTCAAACTGGTGGAGGATGTAGAGCTACTAATTATATTGGATTTATAAGGAAGGCATTAATTGACGCAGGATTTTCTGAAATTCCAGTAATTTCAATAAGTGCTCAAGGACTTGAAACAAATCCGGGATTTAAATTTTCAATTCCTATGCTTAATAAATGCGCTATAGCGTTGATCTATGGGGATATTCTCATGAGAGTTTTATATAGAGTAAGACCTTATGAAAAGGTACCAGGTTCTGCTAATGAACTATATGATAAGTGGGTCAAAATATGTAAAGAGTCCACAAGGCTTGGAAAACACAGCGTGTTTAGGAGAGATGTAAGAGGGATAGTTCAGGATTTTGACAATTTACCAATTAATAATATTAATAAGCCTAAGGTAGGTCTTGTGGGAGAAATTCTTGTTAAATTCCATCCAACGGCAAATAACAACATTGTTAATGTTATTGAAGAAGAAGGGGCAGAGGCTGTAATGCCGGATCTTACAGACTTTCTACTTTATTGTGCTTACGATTCAGGTTATAAGCAAAGATATCTTTCCGGAACTAGAAAGAGTAAATATTTGAGTAACATATTCATAAGTATAATCGAATATTATAGAAAAGAAATGAAAAAATCGTTAAATGCTAGCGAAAGATTTGATGCACCAGCTACAATAGGTAAATTAGCAGATGGAGTTAATGACATTGTATCTATTGGTAACCAAACAGGTGAGGGATGGTTTTTAACTGCTGAAATGGTTGAACTTATAGAAAATGGCACAGAAAATGTTATTTGTATGCAACCTTTTGCATGTCTGCCTAATCACATAACAGGTAAGGGTATGATTAAGGAATTAAAAAGAAGGTATGCGTATGCAAATATTGCTGCAATTGACTATGATCCAGGAGCAAGTGAGGTTAATCAATTAAATAGAATAAAGCTTATGTTATCCACTGCATTTAAGAATATGGACAAAAAAGAAGCTTTTGTGAAAATGACTGAAGAAGTAGAAGAAAAAAGACAAAGAATGGAAGATGCACCTCCAATAAAGGCATAAATTAAAAACCTAGTATAAAGGCAGAATTTAGCTCTTATACTAGGCTTTTTTATTCGCAAACCATTTGTTATACAAATTATTATTATATTTTTTTGTAGCAGTTTTAAATTTATTGAGTATAGTCAAATCATTAAAATCCATAAATAATTTTTCAAAATTATTTTCAATGCAATCAGTATATTCAGCATCAATTAGAATAAACTCATTGTTGCTTGTAATAAAAATATAACTGGAAATTACATTAAAATTTCTAATATTGTAATTGTATATTTTTTCTAAAAATTTAATTAGCTTTAGAGCAATAAAATTATTGAGACCATTTTTCATTACATATTTTTTTAAGCTACTTCCTTTAACATATTCTCTTATAATATAGTGTCCACAAAAGTTATAAGTTTTAGGTACGACATGGATAAGATCTGTAGTTGTAAGCAGTGTATAGTCACGTTTGCATTTATATGGATCTTGATAAATTTTAACAACTTTATTATCTTTCATAAGATATGTGGATGAATCATCATTTTTGCCAATATATTTACATTCATCAAGCTTTATAATATAAAACTTTTTTTTGTTCGTTTGTACACTCATTTTTTATCTCATAACCTTTCAATAGTAACATTCAGATACGTAGCATAGGTTCATTTAATTACAGTATATTAAAAATAAAAGAAATTGTTACAGTCACAACATGACTTGACATATATATTATTTAATATATAATAAAAACAATAATATATTTATGTTTTGATGAAGAGGAGTAGAGAAAAAGAAGTATTAAGAGAGGAAGACATTTTAGCTGAAAGATCTTCTATACCATCATTCTTGAAGGTTGCTTCGGAGCATTTTTGCTAAGGAATAAAAAACTTAAAGCAAAGACGGTAATCTTAGCCGATATTAATTGAGAGCCTGCAATTTAATTTTTGTAGGAAAAAAGGTGGTAACGCGCGCAGTCGTCCTTTGTTAGGATGCTGCGCTTTTTTGTTTGTAAAAAATTAGTTCAGGAGGAATTACAAAATGGAAGATTCAAAAAATATAGCAAAAACATATGATCCAAAAGAGTTTGAAGATAGACTGTACAAATGGTGGGAAGATAAAAAATTTTTCACCCCTAAAGTAGACAATAATAAAAAACCTTATACAATTATTATGCCTCCTCCAAATATAACTGGACAGCTACATTTAGGGCATGCCCTTGACAATGCTATGCAAGATTTTCTAATAAGGACAAAAAGAATGCAGGGGTACTCAACTTTATGGCTACCAGGCCAGGACCATGCGAGTATTGCCACTGAAGTAAAGGTTGAAAATGAGCTTTTAAAGCAGGGATTAAAGAAAAAAGAAATGGGAAGAGATGCTTTTCTTGAAAAGGTGTGGGAATGGACAGATACTTATAGAGAAAGAATAAGAGGTCAACTTAAAAAAATGGGCGTTTCTGCTGATTTTACTAGAGAAAGCTTTACTATGGATGAAAAGCTTAGCAAAGCAGTTAGGGAAGTATTTGTAAAGTTATACAATGAAGGACTTATATATAAAGGCAACAGAATTACAAATTGGTGTCCTAAATGTCAAACGGCTCTTTCTGATGCTGAAATTGAATATGTAGAGCAGGAAGGCAATTTTTGGCATATAAAATATCCTGTAAAGGATAGTGATGAATATCTAGAAATAGCTACTACAAGGCCAGAAACTTTACTTGGGGATACCGCAGTTGCTGTAAATCCTAAAGATAGCAGGTATTCACATCTAGTAGGTAAAACTTTGATACTTCCTTTAGTTAATAGAGAAATACCTATAGTTGCTGATGATTATGTTGACATGGAATTTGGTACTGGAGCAGTAAAAATAACACCAGCACATGATCCTAATGATTATGAAGTAGGTAAGAGACACTCTTTAGATGAAATAATTATCTTAAACAATGATGGAACTATAGTTAATGGATACGGAAAATACTCTGGACTTGATAGATATAAGGCAAGAGATGAAATAGTTAAGGACTTAGAATCTAAAGGGTTCCTAGTAAAAGTAAAAGCCCATACGCATAACGTGAGCACACATGACAGATGTGGTAGTAGTATTGAACCAATGATTTCTAATCAATGGTATGTTAAGATGGATTCCTTAGCAAAACCAGCAATAGATGCTGTAAAGACTGGTGAAATAAAATTTGTACCTGAAAGATTTGATAAGACTTATTACAACTGGATGGAAAATATTAAAGATTGGTGTATATCAAGACAACTTTGGTGGGGACATAGAATTCCAGTTTGGTATTGCAAGGATTGTGGAGAAACAATAGTGGCAACAGAAGATCCTACAAACTGTACTAAATGTAACAGTAGTAATTTATCTCAAGAGACTGATGTACTTGATACTTGGTTTAGTTCAGCACTTTGGCCTTTCTCCACACTTGGATGGCCTGATAAAACTGAAGATCTAGATTATTTCTATCCAACTAGCACTTTAGTTACTGGGTACGATATAATATTTTTTTGGGTTGCAAGGATGATTTTTTCAGGAATTCATAATATGGGGGAAATACCTTTTCAGCATGTTTTGATACATGGACTTGTAAGAGATTCTGAAGGTAGAAAAATGTCAAAATCTCTGGGAAATGGTGTGGATCCACTGGATGTTATTGATGAGTATGGAGCAGATGCATTAAGGTTTACACTTATAACAGGAAATGCACCAGGAAATGATTTAAGATATAAGACTGAAAAGGTTGAAAATGCAAGGAACTTTGCAAATAAAATTTGGAATGCATCTAGATTTGTATTAATGAATATAGATAATGACATAATGAAAAAATATGAAAACTGCAAAGAATATAGTTTGGGCGATAAATGGATACTTTCAAGAGTGAATACCGTGGTAAGGGAAGTAACAGATAATATAGATAAATTTGAAATTGGAATAGCATCGCAAAAGGTTTATGACTTTATGTGGACAGAATTTTGTGATTGGTATATAGAACTAGTTAAACCAACTATGTATGGTGATGATCAGAAGGCTAAAGGCATAGTTTATAACGTACTTAATAGAGTATTAACTATTGGACTTCAACTTTTACACCCTGTAATGCCATACATTACAGAGGAAATTTATCAGCATTTAGATAAGAAATATGAATCAATTTCAATTTCAAAGTGGCCAGAGTACACTGAAGAGCTTCATGACCAAAAAGCTGAGGAAGATATGAATTATATTATGGAAGCAATTAAAGCTCTAAGAAATGTAAGAGTAGAGATGAATGTTCCACCTTCAAGAAAAGCCAAACTTATTTTGCTTTTAGCAGATTCAGCTAAAGGCGCATATAAAGGTGGAATATCGTATTTTGAAAAGCTTGGGTCAGCAAGTGAAGTTGTTTTCATAACTTCAAAAGCGGAGGTACCTAAAAATGCAGTTTCTGTAGTAACAAAAGGAGGAGAGCTATTTATACCTCTACTTGACCTTATTGATTTAGAAAAAGAAATGGAAAGACTTCATAAAGAAGAGGAAAAGCTTAAAAACGAAATACAGAGAGTAGCTAAAAAACTTGCTAATCAAGGTTTTGTTTCAAAAGCGCCAGATAATGTAATAGAAGAAGAGAAGGCTAAAGGCGAAAAATATAATGAGATGCTTCAGGCTGTAATTTCTAGAATAGATAGTTTAAACTAAAAATAGTAGCCATCATTAAAAATAGCAAGTCAGTATTATAGCATATTTGACTTGATATTTTTTCTAAGATGCCATATTAGTTAGAGGTGAGATCATGGTTGAGTTAAAGGAATTATCCATTGGAGATGGCAAGGATATATATGATATGATTAAGGAAATTGGACCAGGAGAAAATGGATTTCAAAATAGAGGATACTATATAAATACTGAAAATTTTAAAGATTATTTAAAAGGAAATATTAATATGGCAAAAGGGATTAATTTAGATTCTAAATACGTACCACAGACTTTATACTGGTTATATATTGATGATGAGCCCGTGGGTATTGGGAAAATAAGAGATTACTTAAATGATAATCTAAAAAAAGAAGGAGGTCATATAGGTTATTCAATAAGACCATCTAAAAGAGGAAATGGATACGGCAATATTATGTTAAATGAACTCTTAAAAAAAGCTAAACAGAAACATATAGATAAAGTTCTAATTACCTGTGAAGATTATAATACCCCATCTAGAAGTGTCATAGAAAATAACAAGGGGAAACTTCTGGATATAAATGATCATAAATGCAGATATTGGATAAATAATTTAGATGTATAAAAAAGATATACTGACGTAATAATCAGGCGATTTTTTTCAATATGTCGAAAAACAAAGGATGTAAAGAAATGGACTACAGAGAAACAATGGATTATATAAATAATGCAGCTAAGTTTGGAAGTAATTATGGGTTATCAAGAACAGAAAAGATACTTGAGCTCTTGGGTAATCCTGAAAAAAAAATAAAATGTATTCATGTTGCAGGAACAAATGGAAAAGGTTCTACAGCTATTATGATTACAAAAATTCTCAGAGAAGCAGGATATAAGGTTGGTATGTATACATCACCTTTTCTAGAAGAGTTTGAAGAGAGAATACAAATAAATGGTGTAAATATACCTAAAGAAGAACTATCACGGGTTGTAACAAAACTTGCTAAGGTTGTACATAAGGTAGAAGAACTTGGTTATCAGCACCCAACTGAATTTGAAATAATAACTTGTGCTGCTTTCCTGTATTTTTATGAGAAAAATATTGATTTTGTTGTACTAGAAGTTGGACTTGGTGGAAGGCTTGATTCTACTAACGTGATAGATCCTATTCTATGTGTAATTACTTCAATTAGTTACGATCATATGAATATTTTAGGCAATTCTTTAAAGGAAATTGCTTCTGAAAAAGCAGGGATTATAAAGAAAAATAAGACAGTTATTTTGTATCCACAGGAAGAGGAAAGTGAAGAAGTTATAGAATCAGTAGCAAGAGCAAATAATGCATATATAATAAAAGTTAATGATAATTCTGCGCGTTTTATTGAGGTTGAAAATGTTGCATCTAAGTTGTATCAACATATTGAGGTTAGGACTAAAAATGACTCTTATGATATAACCTTATCACTTTTAGGAAAGCATCAGCTTTTAAACTGCAGTACTGCAATACATTGTGTTGAGGAGTTAATTCAATTAGGGGTGAATGTGGAGAAAAAAAATATTATATCAGCCTTGAAAAATGTTGAATGGAAAGGTAGACTTGAGGTTTTAGAAAATCATCCATTAGTTGTTATTGATGGGGCACATAATAGTGATGGAATAAAAAAGTTAAGTGAAAGTATTGGAACTTATTTTAATTATAATAAAATTGTGCTTATACTTGGAATACTGGGGGATAAAGAAGTAGAAAAAATGGTTGAAGTTATTTCAAAAAAAGCTAAAAATATTATAACTGTAACCCCACATAGTCAGAGGGCTGAATTATCTAGTGATTTAGAGCTTGTTGTGAAAAAATATAATAAAAACTGTGAAAGTGTGGATGACTATAAAGAGGCATTTCTAAAGGCAAAACAATATTGCAGCAAGGATGATTTGCTACTTATTTCAGGATCCTTGTATATGATAGGTGATATGAGAAAAATAATTACTCATTATGAGCAAGGATTAGATCAATGAGAGAGGTTGGAATAGTTAAGTGGTTTGGTGGATACAATCCAAGTACTCATAAATTAAACGATTATGGCTATATAATTAGAAAAAATAAGCCGGATTTATATTTTAATAGAAGTCATTTAAGGTGTAAAGTTAAAGTAATTACACCAGAAGCAGCAGTGTCTTTTGAAATTGGTATAAATTTTAAAAATAATATGGAGCAAGCTTTTAAAGTTAAATTGCTTAGGAATGAGAATTTGGAATTTATTATGTTATCAGACGCCTTTCATTATTTAAATAGTGAAGAAAAATTTAAATTTCTAAATGATTTTAATGAAGAAGATATTGTGAAAATATGGGTAAACTTGGAGTTTAAGCTGAAAATTTTGCTACTATTTAGAATCAGTAGTGAGAATCTTAATACAGAAGTTTTGGAAAAATTCATAGAGAAAGACAAATTTATAAGGGCAATTATACTTATAGTTTGGATAAAAAAACATAGAGATAAGAAAACCATTGTTTATGATAAAGCCAGCGTGTTATTGTCTTTCTACTTTAAGAAAATTTTAGATGGGGAGGAAGAAGCGGAAAAATTAAGATTCATATTTCCTCAAAATAAAAACTACAAAGTTGATATTAACAAAGCATGGTCAGAGTGGACAGTTTTTGATTTAGTTCAAGATTGCAATGATACTAACATTGCAGAAGATATGGACGCAGGAAACCATGAACTTATTAAGATTGTTACTTGTTTATATGCAATAGATAAACAAATACAAGAAGCCTGGTAAAAAGAGTTAAGCGTTGAGGAATATTTTCTGTTAGGGCAGAAAATCAATAAAAATAAAACATAAAATTAAATTAAATAGTACATTAATAAGAAAGAACATGGATATATTTGATTTACACAAATATATCCATGTTCTTATTTTAACTGATTCATATGAGAAAACAGAAAATCCTCATTATCTGGCACCTGGAACTTTGCAAATGCATCTATCAGCTTCTATACGACCCATTAATTTTAACGTAGTCATAAGTTAAATCACAGCCCCAAGCGGTGGCAGTGAAGTCACCATCATTAAGATCTATAGTAATAGTTATTTTATCTTCATTTAATATTTTTTTTGCTAAGGATTCATCAAAAGGTATATTTCCACCGTTTTTACAAATTTGAATGTTGCCTGCTTGGTTACTAAATAATATATTTATGGCATTTACATTTAAATCTGCACCACTATAACCAAGAGCACATAAAATTCTTCCCCAATTTGCATCAGCACCAAAAAAAGCTGCTTTTACAAGGCTTGAAGTTATAACAGATTTTGAACACACTTTAGCATCATTTAGGGTTTTTGCATTATTAACTATTACTTCAAGAAGTTTTGTTGCACCCTCACCATCTTTTGCTATCATTTTTGATAATTCAACATTCACAAAGTGAAGCGCAGTTTTAAATATTTCATAATCACCATCTTCAGAATCTATTAATTTATTTTCGCAGGCTCCATTTGCCAGTACTATTACCATGTCGTTAGTACTGGTGTCACCATCTACTGAAACCATATTATAGGAATCAAGTACACTTTCCTTAAGTGCTTTATCAAGCATGACTTTAGATATATTAGTATCTGTAACTACAAAGGAAAGCATTGTGCCCATATTAGGGTGTATCATTCCAGAACCCTTCGCTATGGCACTAATCATAGCTTTTTTATTTCCAAGGTTAAATTCTATAGCAATCTTCTTTTGGAACGTATCAGTGGTCATTATAGCATTTCCAGCGTCATTACCTCCATGAAAGGAAAGATTTTCACATGCCATTTTTATTCCTTTTGTGATTTTGTCAAATTTAAGTGGTTCTCCAATTATTCCGGTTGAAGCCACGAGAACTTCCCCTGGGGTAAGGTTAAGCTCTTTTGCAGTTAACTCAGCCATGACTTCGGCATCTTTATAGCCAGCAGCACCAGTACAAGCATTGGCATTTCCACTGTTGGCAACAATAGCTTGGATATTTTTATTTGCTATGGTTTTCATATTTAAAAGCACAGGAGCCGCCTTAACCTTATTGTTAGTAAAAACAGCAGCAGCCACAGCTTTTTTTTCGCTGTATATAACGCATAAATCTTTTTTTTCTCTTTTAAGTCCGCAGTGAACACCAGCGGCTTTAAAGAATGGTACGTCAGTTATAGTTTTATTTTCTAATATTTTTATAAAATCCATAGTGAAACCTTCTTTCATATTATATAGTGTAATTAAAAATAACAGTGATTTGTTGTTTTACTGAAGAAGCATTACGCAAAAATAGGATTGATTTTAAGCGCAGTAGTTTCTTCTAAACCAAACATCAAGTTCATGTTTTGAATTGCTTGACCAGCAGCACCCTTGACAAGGTTATCAATGGCAGAAATAGCAATAACTGTATTTGTTCTTTGGTCAACTCTTAAACTTATATCACAAAAGTTGGAATCTCTGACCCATCTGGTTTCAGGTAACTCATCATTTACCCTAATAAAATAATCTTTCGCATAAAATGATTTATAGAGTTTAATTAAATCTTCAGTACTATAGGCTTCATTTAACTTACCATAACAAACAGCAAGAATACCTCTATTCATTGGCACTAGATGAGGCGTAAACGTCAATTTAATATCTTCCTTAGCAATAGTAGAAAGAGTTTGTTCAATTTCGGGAGTATGCCTGTGGGTTGTCACCCCATAAGCTTTTATGGATTCATTGCACTCTACATATAGGTTACTTGTGGAGGCTTTTCTACCAGCACCAGAAACCCCTGATTTAGCATCTATTATAATGGACGCTAAATTGATCATATTATTACTGACAAGGGGAATGAGAGCTAAAGAACTTGCTGTTGGATAGCATCCAGCGCTTGCAACAAGCTTTGCTGTTTTAATAGCTTCTCTATTTAACTCTGGTAAACCATATACAGCTTCACAAAGTAAATCTGGATATTTGTGATCAAGGTTGTACCATTGTTTATATAAATCTTTTTCTTTAAGTCTAAAATCTGAACCAATATCTATAAGCTTAACATTGTTATCCATTGCTCGTTTACCAAACTCTAAAGCCTTTCCAGATGGCAAAGCTGTAAAAAGTACATCTATATAAGGTAACCTTTCAAAAGCTTCATGGATACTAACACATTTTTTATTGATAAATTGTCTGAAATTTGGATATATATTACTGAAATCTTCTCCTACGTAACTATTAGTACATAAAAAATCAATTGTAACATCAGGATGGCTGTAAAGTAATCTAGTAAGTTCCGCACCAGAATATCCTGTTGCTCCAATAATTCCTGCTTTTATCATAACTATCACTCCAATTAAGTTTCACTTTGTGTTTGACTTTATTATGATTATACATAATATATAATAAATATTCAAGAAAAACAGAGAAATTTAATAAAATTATTGAATATTTATTTGACTATGTGTATAATTATGCATATAGATATTAGATGTTTGAAAGTTAATGGTATGATTTAAGTAGAGAAAATAGAAAAAGGAGTTTGATGATAAATGTCTAGAAGTAATATAATGAATACTTATGGTAGGTTTGATGTGGTCTTTGATAAGGGGAAAGGAACAAAAGTTTTTGATAAAGATGGAGTAGAATATATAGATTTTGTATCAGGTGTGGCTGTAAACTGTTTGGGGCATTGTAATCCTAAAATAGTTGCAACTATAAAGAATCAGGCTGAGAAACTTATACATGTATCAAATTATTATTGGAACCAAAATGCCATGGATTTAGCTGAAAAGTTGTGCCAGAATTCTGATCATCAAAAAGTGTTTTTCTGCAATAGTGGAACTGAGTCAATTGAAACAGCTCTAAAACTTGGAAGAAAATATGGTAAGCTGTCTCAAAAGAATAAGGGCGACAAGAATGAAATAATTTATATGGACAATTCTTTTCATGGACGGACTATGGGTGCATTATCAGTAACTGGACAGCCTAAGTATCAAGAAGATTTTAGACCATTAATTGGGAATGTAAAAAGTTCAAAATTTAATGATATAAATGATATTACGAGTAAGATAAATGAAGATACTTGTGCGGTTATTCTTGAACCAATTCAAGGGGAAGGTGGGATTATATGTGCTGACAAAGAGTTCTTAAAAGTAGTTAGAAGTCTTTGTAATGAATATGATGCACTTTTGATATTTGATGAAGTACAATGTGGGATAGGAAGAAGTGGGAAGCTATTTGCATACCAAAAGTATGGTATAGTTCCTGATGTAGTATGTATGGCTAAGGCTCTTGGTGCAGGATTCCCTATAGGTGCAGTGCTTGCAACACAAAAGGCAGCAGAGGCTTTTGTACCTGGAGATCATGGTAACACTTTTGGTGGTAATCCCCTTGGAGCAGCAATTGGATGTTGTGTTTTACATGAACTTATAGATGAGAAAATAATTGATTCCGTGGATGAAAAAGCTGAATACATAAAAGCTAGAATTAATAATTTAAAGCTGAAATACAATTGCATAGAAGAAATAAGAGGCATGGGACTTTTAATTGGAATAAAACTCAGCATTGACATTAAACTTTTTGTAAATAAGTGTTTTGAAAAAAAACTCTTACTTATAACAGCAGGTGATGGAGTGGTTAGGCTTTTACCTCCTTTAAATGTTTCAAAAGAAGACATCGATGCAGCACTTGATATTATGACAAAGGTTTTCGAAGAAATTTCATTATAATACAGGTTAAGGAACATTTTTCGCGGACACGAGAAAGTCAAAGAATTGTAAATAAAATAAAGCTAGTAAAAGGGGCGTATATATTTGATTTACTCAAATATATACGCCCCTTTTACTAAAAGTTATTAACCAATTATGAAAGGTTTTTAACTTGTAACTGCTTCTTAAAGCTTGTCACTCTTAACTTGTAACTGATTTATCCCTTCTAAGGCTTTTGAAAGTTGATCTGGGCAAGAAGTACCTTTGCCACTACAATCTATCCCTTTTAAGCGATTAATCGCGTCTTCAACTTCTAGTCCTTCTACTAATTTAGAAATTCCCATAAGGTTTCCTTCACAGCCGCCGACAAAAGAAAGTTTCGTTATTTTGTTATCTACAACATCAAAATTTATTTCTCTTGAGCAAACACCTTTAGTATGGTATGTATACATATGGAGCACCACCTTTCATTGTAAGGCATATATTAATTAAGCTTACATTATAGATTTATCATATAAACAATATAAGTCATTTTAAAGAAAATGACAAGCTGAGTTTTTTAAAAAAATTATAATAATGTCAATAAGGTGATGA
>Ga0255362_1000014_pt1 | contig 61268 bp, 62 predicted proteins | sample GFST75r2metaG_FD_186000 | JGI IMG/M metagenome (GOLD analysis project Ga0255362, IMG submission 186000)
AACTGGCGGTGATGGGGAAGTTGATGTTGAAAAGATGGTAATTCAGTAATGCTGGGTAGAATGGTATGAGCGCGGCAAGTGCTGTGAATAGTTTAACATCCCCTCCAGCCCAGGCACCCATTTTCCAAAGTATGTAACCAAAAATAAAGACCACAAATGTGATGATGAGTGTTCCCAGTAGAAGTAAGAGGTTGCCTAGCGTTATGTAGTAAATTCCATTTAATAATATTCCTACACCAATTAATGGAAAAGTGAGTTTATTAGGGATTACACCCCATCGGAGATCGGAGTAACTTGCATAAATACATGCAACTACAGCTATAATTATAGCTATCAATGGTATACTAATAATCATTTGAAATGAAACCTCCATTCATTCTTTAAACCATTATATAATATAATGGTTGAATTTATGGATAATATATAAATTATAATGATTTATAATTGAAATAAATTAAACTAATTTCCTCTTGTTATCAATAGCCGCCTTAACGAAGGATACGAAGATAGGATGAGCATTATTGGGTCTGGATTTGAATTCAGGATGGAATTGGCATCCTAAAAACCAAGGATGATCCTTAATTTCCACCATCTCCACTAAAACATTATCCGGCGACACCCCAGAGATCACTAAACCCTCATCCTCAAGACTCTTTCTGTATTCATTATTAAATTCAAACCGATGCCTATGCCGTTCATTCACTAAATCTTCTTTATAAGCCTCGTAAGCAATGGTATCCTCCTTTATTTTACAAGGATAAGCACCTAATCTCATAGTACCACCCATATTCTCAATATTCTCCTGCTCCAACATAATATCAATAACTGGATGTTTAGCGTTACTTTCAAATTCCGTGCTATTAGCATCCTCCCAACCATGCAATCGAGCATATTCAATAACCATACACTGCATACCTAAACATATTCCAAATAGTGGTATCTCCTCTTCAATAGAGTATCGAACTGCATCTAGTTTACCAGTAATACCACGCTCACCAAAACCACCAGGTATTAGTAATGCATTGAATTTGCGAATTTTCTCCATATTTAAAGTATCTTCTGCGCGTATCCATTCAATATCTACTTTAGCACCTAATTCCGCGGCAGCATGCTTTAAAGCTTCTCTTATACTGATATAAGCATCCTCTAACTCCACGTATTTACCTATTATACCAATCTTAACTCGTGTCCCGTCTAATTTCAATGATTCCACTATCTGACTCCATTCGTAGAGGTCGGGTTTATGAGCCTCCATTTTAAGCCGGTTTAATATATAATCACCCATATTCTCCCGATTCAGTATTATAGGTACTTCATATATGGAGTGAACATCAGGAGCGTTTATAACCGCTTTCCTCTCCACATCACAGAAGTGAGCTATTTTATCTTTTAAATGACTATCAATGGGGAGTTCACTTCGGCAAATTATCATATCAGGATTTATACCCGTGCTTCTAAGTTCTTTAGTGCTGTGTTGGGTAGGTTTAGTTTTAAACTCCCCAGCTGCCCTTAAATATGGCACATAAGTCACATGAACGAACATTACATTATCATGACCCTCCTCGTTACGAAGCTGTCTGAGAGCTTCTAGGAAGGGTTGGCTTTCAATGTCACCTACAGTTCCACCCACCTCTACTAAGACTACTTCAGCCTGGGTTTTGTTTGAAATCTCCCTGATCATAGATTTTATTTCGTCAGTGATGTGTGGAATTATCTGCACACAGCTTCCAAGATAATCACCTTTACGTTCCTTATTTATAACTGATGAGTAAACTTTACCCGTAGTTATATTGGATTCACCACTGAGGTTAACATTTAGGAATCTTTCGTAATGACCTAAATCCAAATCAGTTTCCATACCATCCTCGGTTACGAAAACTTCTCCATGTTGATAAGGGTTAAGCGTCCCGGAATCCCAGTTCAGGTAGGGATCAATCTTTATAGCTGTAACATCCACACCATAACTCCTTAAAATCCTTCCAATAGATGCAGCTGTTATTCCTTTTCCAATAGAACTTACTACACCACCAGTAACTACTATATATTTTGACAAGATCAATCAACTCCTAAAAAAAATTTAGGTTCCCCGAATGGAATACATAAATAATTTTTTTTATTAAACCTCATTTTTTTTTAATCTTTAATGAATATTAATGTAAAACCTTTTATATTAAAACTCTTTCTTTTATGAATTGGAAACTTATAATAAAAACTTTATATTATCTTAGAGTAAGTAATATAATTCTCTATGAATCTATACCCATCCATTAAACCTTGTGAGCCATTCTTTGCAGAATATTCATCATAAAATTCCACTTCATCCCATTTACCCCGTGTTGAGTGCATAGCGTAAGGTATAGGATCACATGTATGTGTTTTAATTAGTATTGGTGTGGGATGATCAGGTAGAATAGAAATAGAGTAATCTTTAAACTCTGATAAATTATTTAAGAGTTTCTCTAGAACTCTGTGGTCAATTCGTTCTATAGCATTTATTTTTTCAGTGAGGTCTCCTGCATGGCCAGCTTCATCAGGAGCTTCTACATGAATAAATATAATGTCATGCTCTTCTAATGCTTTAAGAGCATATTTAGCTTTTCCACAGTAATTAGTGTCATAGTAACCGGTAGCGCCTGGAACTTGTATATTGGTGAATCCTAAATAAAATCCTATTCCTTTTATGAGATCCACTCCGGTGATGGTGGCTCCTTTGAGACCATATTTTTCTTTGAATGGAGTCATACGCGGCTTACCACCCTGACCCCATAGCCAAATCATATTAGCAGGTTTTTTACCATTTTCTATTCTTTTAAGATTTATTGGATGATTTTCAAGCACTTCTTGGGAGTCATTCATTATTTTATTAAGTATAACAGCTTTTTCATAGTCTCGTGGTTTTATAAGGTTATCGAATATGGGTTTATTCACAATGTCATGTGGTGGTGTTGATTTAAGATATGATGATTCATTATTTTTGAATATGAATAGGTTCCTGTAACTAGTTCCGAGATAAAACTTTCCCCAATGATAAAAATGTTGATTTAAAGCTTCTATGAGTTCTGATGCCTCCTCGGTACTAATGTGGTCAGCATTGAAATCTACTATGCGGTTTTTTTCGGCGGTTATGAAATTGCAGCGGAAGGCTAATTCATTTTCTTTAAAATCAGCACCTATACTAGCTGCTTCCAATGGTCCACGGCCAGTGTAACATTCTTTAGGATTGTAACCCATTATGGATAGATTAGCCACATCTGAACCCGGATCCATACCATAGGGTACAGTTTTAAGTAATCCACTTACACCATGGGCTGCTATATAATCCATGTTAGGAGTCTCTGCAGCTTGTAAGGGTGTTTTACCCTCTAACTCCTCTAGGGGATTATCAGCCATACCATCTCCTATAACTACTACATACTTCATAAACTAAACTACTCTCCCAACTACTTATTTTAATTTTTATGGGATTAAATCCCATAATGAAAAATAATCATATAACGTTTTTACATAAAAAAAAGATTTTATTTAATATTCTTTATTGCTTTCGAGATGCTTATAAGATCACTTAATATAGCAGAAGCGGTTTCAATTGAACCAGCACCCTTACCCACTACTGTAACATCATCCGCTAAGTCTGTTTTGAGAGTAGCAACATTCAAAGTGCCCTCTACAGCGAATGGTGAACCTTCACTAACCAATCGAGGTGATACTTCTAAAGAGTCAGGTGAAACTTCTCCTATGAGTTTTATAAGGTAACCCTCGTTTTTCGCTAATTGTATTGATTCTGGTGTAATCTGTGATATACCCTTCACTATAACATCATTATAAGTTACATTCATATTCATTATACTGTTAGCTAGTATCACCACTTTACAGGCAGCATCCTCTCCTTCTACATCCTGAGTGGGATCTGTTTCAGCTATACCCATCTCTTTAGCTTCGTTAAGTGTTTGGTTATATGATGAACCTTCTTTAGCCATTCGGCTGAGTATATAATTAGTGGTACCATTCAAAATACCGTAAATTGACTTTATTTCACAGCCGGAGAGAGTTTCATGAGCAAAATTTATAATCGGCATAGCTCCACCAACTGAAGCCTCATACTTAAACATTACATTATTATTCAGTGCAGTATCCCTTAATTCAGTGAATCCTAATGCTAACGGACCTTTATTACTGGTTACCACATTTTTTCCCTTATTCATAGCTTTTAACATGTGGCTTCTTGCAGGTTCCCCGTCAACTATATTAGTGGGAGTAACCTCCACTAAACAATCATATTCAACCTTATCCAGTAAATCCATACCCGTTAAACCACTTACACCACACTCCGGGTAATCGGATACTCTACCCGTATTTAGTTTCGTCTCCAGAAGCAATGCAAGATTAATACCCTCCTCGGATATAACTGCTCCTTTACTATCAGCCACCGCCACTAATTGAAGATCTAAATTATAATCCTGTTTTATACGGTTTCTTTTCATATTGAATACTCGGACGACTCCCTGCCCTACTGATCCAAAGCCAATAATACATATCCTCATAAAATAAATTCCTCCCCATAAATAAAAAAAAATTTTTATTCCTAAAATAAATTTTTTTTAAACTTCATTTATAACTAAAAATCCTTTATTACTCCCTATTTCCTTTATTTTACTGGTAACCATTTTTTTACGGCCATAATCTGCCTCAATTATAATTTTAGATGCTGAGTGTTCAGGATAATCAGACATCTTCAAATCTAAATCAGCGACTCTTACACCTTCCAACTGGTTTAATGTATTCACTGTATCCTTAACATCCTGATCAATAATATTTCCAATGAGTATGGTAGTGATTTTCTCCTTACGGAGGATTCCATCCACTCGGATGATCTGAATCCCTTCAGATTCTAACTTCTTTAAAACTTTATTTAAGGTTTCTTCATCACCTTCAATCGTTATTTGAACCGGAATAGTTCCCCTTTCAGTTTTCACATCCCTTTGATGGATCACCGCTACAATGTTCGCGCCTAGTCTTCCAATAGGGTTTAGTGCATCCAAAAGCTGACCAGGCACATCTAATAATTCCAGGACAAGTTTTAACCTCATATTATCTAACCCATTTACTTATTTCCACTATAACATTACCTTCTTCATCAACATGAGCATTTCTAAGTATCTTATTAGGATTTTTATCTACTCCAACATCTTCACGTGCTAAATTCACGTTATCCACCATGTAATGAGTCTCTTCAAGTTCAGGAATATTTTTTAAAGCCTCTGAAAACTTTTCAAGTATCAATTCCGCTTCCTTCTCAATCTTCATAAGTCTTACAATCCCCCATTCAAAAATTTTTTAATATTATTAGTTCTAATTTTATCTATATTTTTATATCCATTTAAGTGAATTAAGAGTTTTCATGTAAGATTCATCCTTCAAAACCTTACGAACTAATATTTTATGGATGCCAGAACCGTACTGCGCTGCTTTCTTCGGACGAGACACGATAATCTCTGGCACACCACACTCTAATGCAACCCTTCTTAAGATGCATTTTCTTAAAACATCATTATAATTATCTATTTTACACTTCATAGGTATATTAATTGCCATATTTATAACATCCATATCCAAGTAGGGCACTCGTAACTCCACACTACTCGCCATAGCTACTGCATCATCACGCTGGAGATTAACCTGGTAAAGATTCAATAAATCCTCATCTAAGTCTGCTTGAGCCTCTTCACCCTTCTGTTTATAAAATTCAAGATAACGATGATAACCCGCGAAAAGTTCATCAGCACCCTGACCGGAAAGCATAACCTTTAAACCATCCTTATAAGCCATCTCCGCAGTTATATAAACCGGCATTCCCACTCCTAACTTCATAATGTTAAATTCTTCTATACTCTTTAACACTAAGGGAAGATAATATTTAACATCCTCCACATCCACGGTTTTAGTATGTAATGGTAAATCCATAATCTCTGCTGTTTTGCGAGCATATTTAAGATCCACTGAATCTTTATGACCCACCGTGTAAAGATAGGTATCAACATCTAATTCATTTGATAAATATGCTAACAATGTACTATCCACACCCGCAGAGAACATTACTCCCACCTCTGAAAGTCCATTCAACCGTTTCTCTACAGCCTTTAGTAAATAATGTTTTAACTGAATCTTTAAAGTATCATTAAAGTTATTTAAATTATCCTTTAAATGAATATCATTAACCTTATAAACTCTTTTATTATCTAAAATCGTTTTTAATCCATCATACTCAAACATTCTCCAATTATAAAGCATATGTCCCGGAGGTAATGTTTCCACTTCTTCTATACCCACATTCCATAAGGCTTTCCGTTCAGATGCAAATGCATGAAATTTTTTATATTTATTTTCACCAAAATATAATGGCTTTACACCCACCGGATCCCTCACCACTACTAAATCCTTACTATCATACACTGCAAAGGCATAGTCACCATCCAAATATTTCACGGTTTCCAATACAGCCTGCTTAAGCGAATCATGATAAAAATTCTTAACCAGATGTATTATAACTTCACAATCCGAATCCGATTTAAATTCAATGTTTAAATACTTTTTAAGCTCCCTGTAATTATAGATTTCACCATTACAAATTAAAACAATATTATCTTCCCGTAGAGGTTGTGAAGATTCACATCCCACAATAGAGAGTAAATTATGACCTAAACCAAAGTTACCCTCCGGTATTTTAAGATCATCCAATTTATCATGGATAATTCTCTGATCAACAAATACACCGCTCCCATCAGGTCCTCGATGTTTCAGAGTGACCATCATAGTATACAATTCTCTGGAGATGCTTTCCCCTTTTATTCCAACAATAGCACACATTATAATAAATCTCGTGAAAAACTTTTAATTTATTATTTAAGTAAAATATTTAGAATTCTTCAAAAATCCTTTTTATGATTTAATAAAATAAGCCTTTTGTGTAACGAATGCATGTATTTGGCAGTTGTATTTCAATAAATCTGGATTCTTAGTTCTAATAACTACTATCTTTTTATTCTTTTTTAGTGTTTACGGTAATACTTTTATTAGAAATATCCCAATAAAAAAATTCTTAGGGTATCACTAAGAGACTCAAAACAGATCTAAAAAGGAATTATTAGGCCTTATTTAAGTTTTTAAATACTTCATAAATCAAGTTTTATTAAAATTTTTTTATTCGATTTTCTCATCGAAAGTATTAATTTTCCTCGAATTCATTCTAAATTATTTTTTAAGAATTTAATCTATCCTAAATAAAAAAAAACCTTACCTCAAACTATGGTCAGGTTTTCATATATGGTAATAAATGTATTCTTCAATTAATTAATCTAATAGTTAGATTTCCTTAAAACTTCATCTATAATGAGATATATCCTTATAATAACTTTAAAATTTCTTTAATTAACTTAAAAATAAGATATAAACCAACTTAAAAATCTAAACAAATTCATTTATCACTATCAAAAATGGTTTGAATAGAGAAATTTGTATTTTAAACTTTTAATCCCAAAATTTTTTAACAACTGTGAGCTTCTGAACCCATACATGCTGTGCAATTTGTAGGTATTTTATCTTTCTCATGATGCAATTGACATATTACTTCTTCCGCCTTTATCTTCCTGCAAATTTCACATGTTTTAGGTATAATATCACGTTGGTCTGCTTTTCCATCCATAATATCCTTTGCAAATTCATTAATCATATCATGAATTTCCGGCTCGAGTTTAAGTCCGTGCCCTCTTTTATCACTAATGTATTGGGAAACTGCAGGTTGAGTTATATCCAAGAGTTCTGAAATCTGTTTCTGTTTCATGCCTAATTTTAAAAGTGCTTTAGCTAATTCAGATCGTATTGTTGGAATTACATACCATACTACTATTTCACAAGGAGGTCGCATTTATCATCACCCACAATTTTTTTTCGATTGATTATTTTTATTCCCATTTTTTGTTATCCTTCCTAAAATTTTATTGATATTTAAATAATTATTTTTTATATTCCTGCTCCTTCAGCGAATATTTCTTCTAAATCTGATTCTTCTTCTTTTTCTATTTCAGATTTTTTAGTCATGTACCCATTCATTTTTATTATATCTTTAGATATATCTAACGCTCTTATTTGTTTATCCATTTCATCCTGGCGTTCTAAGATTAATTGGATAACTTCCGCGACTGGATCGGGTAATTCTCCATGATCCAAGTCAATAGCGCATTTTCTCTTCTCGTTAACATTTCTTCCAGGTATTCCAACTACAGTAGCGCCATTAGGCACTGATTTTAAAACTACAGAACCAGCTCCTACTTTGGAACAATCCCCAATTTTAATGTCACCAATTATTTTAGCTCCAGAACCAATCACCACCCCACTCCCAATGGTAGGATGTCTTTTCTTCTTCTCCAGACTGGTGCCGCCTAAAACTACACCTTGATAAATCAATACATCATCACCAACTTCAGCAGTCTCTCCAATAACCACTCCCATCCCATGATCAATGAAAACACGCTTACCTATAGTTGCGCCCGGATGTATTTCAATTCCAGTTAAAAGACGACTCAGAGCCGAAAAAAATCGGCCAGTGAATAAATGATTACGAACCCAAAACCAGTTCGCTAATCTATGAAACCAAATAGCATGTAATCCAGGGTAAAGAAAAAATATCTCCAAACTACTTTTCGCAGCAGGATCTCTTGCATAAACCATCTGCATATCTTCTCTTATCCTTTCAAACATGATTTACTACTCTTTATCAAATTGTTTTTTTACCTATGTAAATATAATTTAGTTCCTCTTTATACAGGTGAATTAAAAAAAATTTTCTTTTATCTAATATTTTAGATTTGTGGGAATACTGTCTCATCGTAGGGTTTGTAAATTTCTTCAAACACCCATCCAACGCTCAAATATCGTTCACCCGTATCTGGAAGTATTACAACTATCCTTTTACCTTTATTTTCTGGCCTTTTACCCAATTCAAGTGCAGCCCAAGTTGCTGCTCCAGATGATATACCTACAAGTATCCCTTCTTCCCTAGCAAGTCTTACTAAAGTTTTACCAGCGTCTTCATCTTTAACAGGAATAATCTCATCAATCAAATCAGTTCTGAGAACTTCTGGTATAAATCCCGCTCCTATTCCCTGTATTTTGTGAGGGCCTTTTTCTCTTCCAGCTAAAACCTGTGAAGTTATAGGTTCAACTGCAACTGCCTTAAATTCAGGATTTCTTTCTTTTAGTACTTCTGCAACTCCAGTAATTGTTCCACCAGTACCTACACCCGCAACAATAATATCCACATCACCAGCAGTATCTCTCCAGATCTCTTCGGCAGTGGTTTCTCTGTGTATTTTTGGGTTTGCAGGGTTTTTGAATTGCTGCGGAAGCACGGCGTTAGTGATTTCTTTAGCTAGCTCTTCTGCCTTTGCTACAGCACCAGGCATGCCATTTACACCAGGAGTTAACACTATTTCTGCACCAAAGGTTGCTAAAAGCTTCCTCCTCTCTATGGACATGGTATCCGGCATGGTTAATATTAATTTGTAACCTTTAGCTGCAGCCACAAACGCCAAGGCAATTCCAGTGTTCCCACTGGTAGGTTCAATTAAAACCGAATTCTCAGTTATTACACCAGCTTCTTCTCCAGCTTCAATCATAGCTACTCCAATCCTATCCTTTACACTACCTAACGGATTAAAAGATTCTAGTTTAGCTATAATATCCGCATTTACTCCTTCCGCTATTTTATTAAGCCTTACTAAAGGAGTGTTTCCAATCAATTCCGTTGAATTGTTTGCTATTCCTCTTGTCAATTCAGGTATTTTAACCATTATTTATCTCTCCTAATATTTCTCTAACTAATAATATATAGCTATTGTTATACAAATTTATTATTATAAAAACTTCAAATTCCTTAAAGAAATATAATCACTTCAAGAACCCACTTGGAATCCTGATTCTTTAAGAATTACTTTTCCTATCTTTAATTATGTAAAACTAAAAATAATAAATTTACCATTACTGTAACCATTTAATCCCAGACTCTTTAGCATCTAAAAAATGAAAAAGTTAAAACCTGAATTAATTATTTCATTTCTATAATTCATTTTAATTGCAGAATAAAAAATTATAAATTTCTCTCTAAAAATAAAAAAGATTAAAAAAAAAATTAATTTTAAAGAATCCTACTTCATAATTTTTGACTCGATTTTATCTGCAATTTTTAATATTTTAACTGAAATTTCTGATTCAGGTTCTTTAATTAGAATAGGAGTTCCAATATCAGAGGCTGCAGATGTTTCCACATCTAATGGTAAACTTCCAAGAAAAGGAACATCCATTTTCTCAGCCATTTTAGCACCACTTCCCTTACCAAATATCAAAATCTCTTTTTTACATTCTGGACATACAAAACCAGACATATTTTCAATAATTCCTATTATGGAAATCTTCAAACTTTTAACTAAATTAACACTCTTTATCACGTCTTCTTGCACTACTGATTGAGGAGTGGTTATTAATACAACACCATCTAATGGAATAGTCTGTAATATAGTTAAAGGCTCATCTCCAGTACCCGGAGGATTATCAATAATTAACACATCCAGATCACCCCAGATAACCTCTGCAAAAAATTGTTTTATAACACCAGTTTTTGCAGGACCTCTCCAAATTAGAGGAGTATCTTGAGAAGATAAAAAAAATCCTACAGACATGACTTTTATGCCTTCTTCAGTTTCAATAGGTATTATACCATCATCACTAAACTTTAAACTTTTTCCTTCTAATCCTAACATCTTTGGAACATTGGGTCCATGCACATCAACATCCATGATACCTGTTTTATATCCTTTTTTTGCAAAAGCAGCTGCTAAATTCACGGCTATGGTAGATTTACCTACACCTCCCTTCCCACTCATTACTGCAATTTTATGTTTAATCTTACTCATCTTTTTTATAATGTCAATTTCCTCTTGCATTAACGCCTTTTTATGTTCTTCCTCTTTAGAAACCATTATTTTAATCCTCCTAAATAGATGTTATTTTCTAGTTAATTTTCATATGTCAAAAATAAATTTAAAAAATAAAGTTTGAAAATGCATATAAATCTTAAAAATGAGTTTTGATTCATTAATTGATATTGTAAGATGAAATTTTTTTGATCTTTATGAACTTCTCCCATGATATTATGTATGAAAAACTATTTATAAATTTTCAATTTCTTGGACTGTAGAGTGTTTGAAATGGTTTTTTCCCATTTCTTTTTTTTAAATGGCGTTTTTTTCAAATTTGTTATTATACTTATAATTGCAAAATTCATAAATATTTATAACAACAGTTTTGCGAGTTATTCAAAATGGAAACCTTTATATATGAAATATAACAATTGTTATATTAGAGGTTAATTATAACGATCGTTATATAAGAACCTATATAACGAAAATAATTACCTCACCATTCCAACCGAATGTTTAATGCACCAGAATAAAAAAAACCAGAAATTCAGGTGTATATCTCATTAAACTTCGATTGGAAACCCCGAATACCTCCATAATAGAGGTGTATAAAAATGTGTAGATAAAAAAAACAATGTCTAAATATTTAAGTCCATGTAAACCACGAGTTTACTATCCAAGACTTTAAAACCACCGGAAACCTATCACCATAAAAGTTCATAAGCACAGCTTATCACCAGTACGTTTTAAGTCTTGGATAGCAAAACAATGAAAAAGAAATGAAATTTTAACTGAAAATTCATTGGATAGAACATCTCCAAAGACAAATTTCTGAGCTTCATTTCTAAAAAATCGGTCATTGAGTGAAAAAGCATCTAAAAAATTTTAAAGAAACAAAAAAAATCATCCTCTGCCAATTGAATGTATCATCTCTTGTTTCTATTTCTTTTTAGAAAGCTTCACTCTGTTATGTATGACCTCCGTACATAACAAAAAGTTCAACTCTGCTATAAATCTCTATTCCGAAGATAAATTTTCGCCATTAATTTATCTTCGGTTTAGAGTATATATACAACAGAACTTTATATAAATATATTGAGATTTAACTATTTGAAATTTAAATTTTTATTATGCAATAATTATTCTTTTTTCAATGACAATACCAACTCTTTTAAAGCTTCCTCAATAAACATAGGCGCTATGTAAGGATCTATCCCATGATCTAATAATATATTAACAGCTGCTGGTCCGATGTGACTAGCAATAAGTGCTTTGCAATCCGAGATCAATCTCACACTCGTGGTCATAGCATCTTCTGTATGTCCTCCCACATCACATGCAGGAATGTTTTCTCTTAACTCCAAAAATTTATAATCTCCATTATCATCAATTTCGAATATCAAAAATTGTGGAGTCATACCAAAATGCTGATTAACGAATTTTCCATCACTACTTGCAACAGCTACTTTAAATGATACTGTAATCACCCTTAATTCCATTTAAAAAATAAAGAATTTATAAATAAATTATCTTAGTCTTTTAATCCACCTTTTTACCAGCATCTGGACCTGGTTGCACTGAATATATTTGCTCTACTTTGAACAAAATTGCTGCTTTAGGACTGAGTTTACTCATCACACTCGTTGCCCAATCAACTGCATCATCAAAGTACTTACCAGATTCAAATATCTCTACAGTACCTTTAAATTGATAAGGACATTTCGAAGCATCTCTAACAACAATAGCTGCTTTAGGATTCTTCTCCAAATTATCACGAGTTTTATTCATGAAATTATCAACTAACAAAATATTTTCGTCATCTAAAGGTCTTGCAAATCCAATTGGAACCACGTTAGGTATATTATCCGCACTAGTGGATAAAAAAACCACGTTATCCTTTTCTATAGCATCCATCATCTCTTTACTCATTGGCATATCTAAACCACCATTTATATTATAACTATCGTTAAACATATAAATTTATGTTTAAAACGATTTAATTCTTAATTAATTATGTAATTCAAGTTACATAAACCTTCAAGTAATTAAAAATTTGTTATCTAAAAAATATGTTAACAAATTATTAATAGATGAATTTTTCATAAATGATAACCTAAAACAATATTTAGTTTTATGAAATAATTAATTTTCCTAAAAAAAAAGAATTTCAGTAAATTTATATTAGTACCGCTAGGAGATAAATATTTATGGTAAAAATAAAATTTTTAGCACGCTTCAAAGATATTGCCGGTGAGAAAGAACTGGAAATTAACTATGATGGTGAAATATCTACCTTAATCGAAATATTAACCGAAAAATATGATAAAGGATTTAAAGATGCTCTTTTCAACGAGAATGGAGAATTAAGAGAGTATATGAAAATATTAATTAACGGAGAAGATGTAAGAAATATTGATGGATTAAAAACCATTGTAACTGAAAATGATGAAATCGTAATATTCCAAACCATCGCTGGTGGTTAAAAAAAACATAATTTTAGGGGGAATTTTTTATCCGCATAGGTTATCTATCCACAATTTATCATACATCATTTATCTTAAAAAATGAAACTTTTGGTTATTTGAATGAATATGATTTAAAATGGTCACTATATCCCACAGGACCTGCAATGATGGATGCATTTGAATCGGGAGAAACTGATATTGGATTCATTGGCCTCCCTCCAGTCATGATTAGACTTGAAAACGGTTTAAATCTCAAATGTGTTGCCGGAGGTCATATAGAAGGCACCGTAATGGTAGCACCATCATCTTATAAGACCTTCGATGAATTAGGAAGTGTAAAAACTGTTCTAGAACAATTTGAAGGAGAAATCATTGGAACTCCTTCACGTGGCTGTATTCATGACGTAATCATAAGTGAAATAACTAAAAACTTAGATATAACTATAAAGAATTATAACTGGGCAGATTTCATACCCGATGCTATGGAGGAAGGCGAAATTGCAGCGGGAGTGGGAACCCCTAGCCTGGCGACAGTTATTTCAAACCGATTGGACTCTAACATTGTTATTCCACCATATAAACTATGGCCATACAATCCAAGTTATGGAATAGTTGTACGTGAGGATTTAATCGATGAATCGCCCGAATTCATAACACAATTCTTAAAGGCTCATGAGAAAGCCTGTAACCTAATTAGATTCCAACCAAGAAATGCAGCAGAAATAGCTTTCAAAGAATTAGAAGTAGTTAATATAGAATTCGTGCTTAATACCTATAAAATATCTCCTAAATATTGTGCTAGTTTACCAGAGGCCTATATAAATTCTACACTCAAATTTATACCCGTACTCCAAAACTTAGGATACATGCAGGGTAACTTAAAAGAAGAAGATATATTTGAATTAAAATTCATCGAAAAAACACATCCAGAACCAGCACACTATGACTCACCAGGTTCCATAATATTGAATTAAAATACTTAATATTCTCCTTAATACTTTTTAAAAGTTTTATTATGAAACTAATTTGAAATTAAAAAAAACCTCTCAGTAATCGTAAAAATAACAGTGTAATAAAGAATAAAAAGTTTTAAGAGTATTTTCTTAGAAAAATAACTACCTAAAAAAAATAGAATTAAAGAAAATCCCCCCTCTAAGAAACTTTCTTAAATATCTTTAGATGATGCTTTATACATGACTGCTTCTAGTTTATCGAGGGATTTATTGATTTGTTTATCAAATTCATAGAATTTTTTAGCTAAACCTCTGAAGTAAGGTGCATAAACTTTATAATACATTAATCTATCCGGATCTATTCCATTTTTTATAAGTTGAGTTTTAAATTCATGCACTTTTTCCTGAATATTTGGATATATGATATTATCAGGATATTCACCTAGGAAAATCCCATCAGCACCATTCTCGAATGCATGTATAATATGTTTTGGCATTAAACGGTTTATTGAAGTGATTCTTATGATTCTAACTGATTCTGGGTAAGGTATTCTGTTTACTCCAATATTATCTGCGGCAACATAGCCTATATAGTCAAGGAATGCTAATATTCTTTTTTCGCCATCTTTTTTATCCCTTAGCATACCTGAAATCATAGAGTAGATTTGACTATCGGTTTGACCCATAATTTCTATTGCATTATTTTTACATTTCGAAATACATATTCCGCATCCGTTACAAGCGATTGGATCCACTGATATGCGTTCATCGTACATATAGATTGCCTTATATTTACATGCATTTATACAGTCTCCACATAGTTTACATTTGGAATGGTCAATTTCTGCAATTAATGGTTCTATTTCTAATCCACCGTTCATGAGCTCTGAAACCTTTGAAGCCGCTGCATTGGCTTGTGAAACACTATCTGTAATATCTTTTGGACCTTGAGCTGTTCCGCAGACATAAATACCCTCAATATCAGTGTTAACTGGTTTTATTTTTGAATGTTTTTCTTTAATAAATAAATCTTCAGTAAGACCCACATTCAATAGTTTTGCAACCTCTAAAGTTCCATCAGACGCTTCCATAGCCTCAGATAATATAATCATATCTGTTTCAATCTCTAATTGTTCACTACGAAGCGTATCCTCCACTCTAACAATTAGATTTCCATTTTTCCTAGTTACATCTCCTGGACGTCCTCTTATTAATTTAATTTTATTTGATTGCCCATAGCGGAAGTAATTTTCATACATTCCAGGAGTTCTCATATCCGTGTAACAAATTATAATTTCAGTTTCAGGGTAATAATGTCTTATGAAGTTTGCATGTTTTAACGCTACCATACAACAAACTTTGCTACAGTAACGTTTCCCTTCAGGTTTTTCATCTCTTGAACCAGCGCATTGAATCATCACCAATCTTTTAGGGATTTCACCATTAGATGGTCGCAATAGTTTACCATTGGTAGGTCCATTCACACCCATTATCCTTGCAAGTTCCATTTGAGAAATTACATCATCATATCTAGTGTATCCGTATTCAGGACGTTTTTTAAGGTCAAATCCTTTATGTCCTGTTGCTATAACTACTGAGCCAACATTGAGTGGCATAATTTCAGTTTTCATTGAAAAATTAATAGCATTCATATTACAGACTTTTTCACAATTTCCACATTTAATACAATGCTCTTCATCTATTGTATACGTATCAGGAACTGATTGAGGGAATGGTTTATAAATAGCTTTTCTCATCATCAAATTCTCATTCCACTCATTAGGAACATCAACAGGACAAACTTCAGCACAATTACCACATGCCGTGCATCTATCCACCCATACCTGGCTAGGTTTCTTCTCAACAAGTAAGTTAAAATTCCCAGCTTTTCTTTCGGATGATTTAACCTCAGCATTGGTAATTATATTAATGTTATCATGTTGTACAGCTTCATTTATCAATGGATTAAAAAGACATAATGCGCATTCCTCGGCAAGCTTCTCTGGAGAGAATACTTTACCGATTTTTATCATATTGCCCCCAACAGTAGGTTTTTTTTCAATTAAATCTACTTTAACACCTTGTTTTGCAAGAGAAAGCGCGGCTGTTATACCCGATATTCCCCCACCAATTACTGCTGCACTCTTTTTTGTTTTCCTAACAATTGTATCCAACGGCCGAGCATATTTAACCCGTTCAACAGCTGCGTTAGTTAATGAAATAGCTTTATCCGTTGCTTTATCACTATCAGAATGCACCCATGAACACTGCTCTCTTAAATTAGCCATCTCTAAAAGATATGGATTCAATGGAGCTACATGGTTTCTGAATGTTTTCTCATGAGTAATAGGTGAACAAGCCGCTATAACCGCACGATCTAAATCCTCTTCAAGTATAATATCTCTAATATTTTTCTGACACTTCATTGAACATAGATTTTCAAAATCTTTAACTACTTTAGCATCTATTGAAGATTTAAGTCTTTCAATATCTACTGTATCCGAAATATTTCCTCCACAACGACATAAAAAGACACCAATATCAATACTGCTTTTCGGCGCATATCTGGAGAAATGATTATTTTTCATAATCCTGAAAACCTCTCATAACAAATTGTTTGATTCAACTTAATCTTCTCTAAAATTGGATCCAAGGGTACAGTGTGAGTCTGAACACCAATAACTTTATAAGGGTCAGCTCCAAATGCAAGGGCTATAAATTGAGAAATATTTAAGTGAACAATATTGAATTTAGTATTTAACATCTCTTCAATTTTGGGTTGATATCTGTCAAACTGCATCTGACAGTTAGGACACATATGAATTAAAATATCCACATTGTTTTCCTTTAAACTCAATAATTTATCTGTAGTAACTGATAATGAGAGATCTAGATTTGTGAAACGCTGCCTGAAACCTGCACCACATGTAGTTCTTTTATAATCATACCAATCCACAGTCTCCACGCCACAGGATTTTGCCAATGTTTCTATAATCATTGGATCTCTTAAATTCCCTATAGTATCTTTATAATGCACTTTGCAATAGTGACATGCATGGTGAGAAGCTACTTTAAATTGAGATAAATCTATCTTAGGAGCTTCTTCAATTTCATCCGCTTTATTGAAAAGTATTTCTGCTGTATGAAAAATATTATTCCTCGAATCAAATTCATCAACCGTATACTTCAATTCTCCTAATTTAGAATCCTCAAATATCTCATTTATCTTCCCTCTCACATTATCATTCTTATTTAGGATATTACATGACTTTTTTAATATCGCGTAACATGTTGCACACATGGTTGCAATATTTTTATGATTAGTTTGACGTGCAATTGCAAAGTTTCGTGCTGCAAGTGCAGTGGTTGAGAATTGATCAAATAAGTCGTAATAATATCCTAAACCTGTACAGCAGGATTGTCTATCATCTACAATATATTCAATGCCCAGTTTATCAAACACGTATTTAGTGGATGATTCAATTCCAGGATATTCAACACTTACAAGACAGCTTTTAAATAGTAAAATCTCCTTATCGGGTATCTTCTTCATCTATTTTCACCCGCCGTATCATAGTTAATCTATCAGTGAATCCTGTTTTCTTTAAAATTTTTTTAATATTTTTAAGGTCATCTTCTGGTAATATTAGAGTTCCCAATCCTAATTCTTCTCTTATATCGTCTAAGTGAATCTTTAATTCAAAATACTCTTCTCCAATATCTTTTATTAAGTCGTTGAAGAAGTCATTTGGAATTGATCCTATCCCTAATTCCAGGAAACTATCACCATACGTTAAAAACGAAGCTATTTTACTAATTCCTTCTGCTTTTTCGATTGATTTTTGTCTTAAAATTTGATTTATTTCACATACACTGTTATTTACGGGGCATACGCTATGACAAGTGTAACAATAAAAGCAATTCCATATTATATCATCTGAGATTAAACTTTCGTCTTCATCAAGGACTCTTTTAACTATATCTCTAGGATCATAATCCGTATGGCTTGCAGCAGGACATACTGATGTACACATTCCACATTGAATGCATTTAAGAAGACCAAGATTTTCTGATGCTTTTAAGTCATTAATTATGCTTTCTGCAAGTTCAAAGGTATTGTCACCTATTTTAAGTGTTTTCATACTCCTTTATACTCCATAATATCTATTTTTTATTAATATGTTTAAATTTCTCGTATTTTTATGGATTGAAAGTTATCTTTTTATGTTCCAATATATCTAGCGTATATTGATCTAGCCACCTTTTGATCATTAGTGCCTTTAATTATGGCTCTTCCATCATTAAATAATGATATTTCCATGTTATCCGTTGTGAAAATTAGTATAAACGGAGTTAGTTTAACTTCTCCTAATGGTTCTAGTTTAGAAGCCATTTCAGCTAACGATAATTCTTTAGGGTCTGCTGGAGTGATTTGTACAGCTTTTCTACCGCAAAGTGAGGTTATTACTTCCCTATCTTCAGCATTCAAATAATCATAGTTGCCCTTAACACAACATTCACAATCCTTATTTTTCCTGACAATTACATCATCAAAGGAATTACTCCAAGCATCATACACTATTAAATTACTATCAGTACCTTCTCTAATTTTCCCAAGCAGTATTTTAAGGGCCTCAGTACTTTCCATAGAACCCATAATCGAAGTTATTGTATTTAAAACTCCCATAGTATCACAAGTTGGAAGAGAACCTATTTTGGGAATGGTAGGATATAAACATCTTAAACAAGCCTTACCCGGTATAATATTCATAGTCATTCCCGAAGTGCCAATAGCACCAGTGTAAATCCATGGTATGCTTTTCTCAACACATACATCATTAACCAACATTCGTGTTAGAATATTGTCCGTACCATCCAAAACCACACTTACATCCTTTAGAATATCTTCCACGTTGGTATGGTTTAAATCCTTTACAATAGCTTCCACTTCAATCTCAGAATTAATCTTATGCAATTTATTACTAGCAGCAATTGCTTTAGGATCTCCTACATCATTTTCATCGAAAAGCATCTGTCTTTGTAGATTATTTAACTCAACAAAATCTCGATCAATTATAGATATTTTACCAACACCAGCACGAGCCAGATTATTAGCCACCACGGTTCCTAAAGCACCACACCCCACCACGACCGCATGACTTTTCAATAATTTTTCTTGGCCTCCCTCTCCAATATTCTGTAGGATTAACTGCCTAGAATATCTATCAAACATGATTTTAAATCTCCATTTCTGAAATTTTCCATTAATTCATATTATTATTTTTAAATCAAGATTTTACTTTTGAAATATTTTAAATTTTAATTCTAATTTAAATTTTAATCAATATTATACCAAACTTAATTTATTTTTAAAATTAAAATAACCTTTATAAATTCAAAAAAACCTATTAAAAAAAAAAATTATTGATGTGATGATACATCACTGAAAATATCTGTTTTGTTAGATTTTTTGTTCTTCATCTCTTGTATGATAGTTTTCGCAACGCTTTTAGCTATGGCAGTTATGGTTAGTATAGGTGGCCTGCCTGGTGCCCGTGGTATTACACTAGCATCGGATACAAAAAGACCTTTTACACTGGTTTCCATTGACTTATTAACCACCCGACCCATGGCTGCTGTTCCACCAGGATGAGCTCCTCTAATTGGTGTGGAAACTATAATGGATTCATCCACTCCAGCCTCCACTAGAATTTCAACGGCTTTATCATAACCCTCCTTCAAGAGGTCAAGATCAGTTTTAGTCAGTGGTTTTTCAATAGAACCGTCAGGATGCAGCAAACCATTAGCTTCATCAGCTATTTTAATCATTATTCCCAAAACATCCTCCGCACGAGCCGGGAATCCCTTTTCTTGTATGAACTGCACTAATTGATTGGAGAAGTGAGGAGATAAAAAGTAAGGTCCAAATTCTGATTTAACTCCCATAGGGATTTCCTGATTTAATTTTACATCCCTTAAATATCCACCTACGGTTATAAATAAATCTACAAATAATCCTTCACCTACACCCTCGGTCACTCCTGAATTACGGAGAATGTGAGGAGTATTAAGAGAACCTGCAGCAAGTACAACATTATAAGCCTCGAATTTTTTCAGCTTACCATCACTTGTTCTACCCTCAACTCCGATGGCTATTTCATCTTCATGAATAACCCTTAAAACTTCAAAATCCCATAGGATTTTTGCTCCACTTATAGCGGCTTCATCTATAAAATGAGTGGCATCCCATTTAGCGCCTTTAGTGCAACCATAAATACATAATCCACAATTATCACATTTATCAAAATCTATAAATTTAGGCATTGATTCAACAATAAATCCAAGTTTCTCTGCAGCTTTGGCTATTTTTAAAGTACCCCGACCCATGAACCTTGAAGGAAGAGGACTTACTTTCAGATCACCGCTGGCCTCTATTAACTCTTCAAATAAATTTAAATCATGACTTTCAAGTTGTGAAATGGCTGAATTATAGTAACATGCACTGCAGGAATAACAGGCATTAGCTAATGAAACTGTAGTGGTACCGCCCATACCCTCGATATACATTAATTCTGGGGAATATTTAAGGAAATCATATTCTGAATTTTTTATTAAATCTTTTTTTAATTTAAAGTCAACAGGCACATTTTTAATATAATTTACAGCAGTTCCCATCTTATAGGGTTTACCTTTTTCCAGAATAAGAACTTTTAATCCTTCTTTGGAAAGTTCTTTAGCTACTGTGGCGCCTCCAGCTCCCGTGCCCACAACTATAACGTCATAAATCATTAAATCCGCTCAAAGTTTTATTTGTAAATAAATAATGAAATAAATAATATTTATAACGGTTGTTATAATAGATATATATATTTAACCTTCATCTACTTAAAAATTCATTTTATAATAAAAAAAATTACCGAATGTAAATATTTTTAACTAATTTTTCTATTTATCTTCAAGAATAATATCTATTTCTCCCAACCTGCTTCTTATTAAATCAGATAATTCCCAATCTTTCCGTTCACGAAGTTTTTCTCTTACTTCAACCATAACTTTAATTAAATCATTTGTTTTATCATCTACAGATGGTTTAATAGAGAATTCAAAACCTAAAATCTCCCCAAATTCTATTAGAAGATTCTTAACATAGATTAAACTGTTTTTAGAAATATTCTTATTATCTATTCCGCGATTAACATCTCTAATAAGATTAAAAATAACAGATAAAGCGTTTGGAGTATTGAAATCGTTATCCATATTATTTAAAAAATCATGCTTAGCATTAAGCAATAAATTAGTATTCTTAATATCATTCTCATTAGATTCAGAAATATTTGACCGAAGCAGTTCATCAATTGTTTCAATTAACTTATAAATTCTATGCAAACTATTTTCAGATTGCTGGAGAGCAGATTCACTGAAATCAATAGGACTACGATAATGAGTGGATAATACAAAGAATCTGAAAACTTCAGGATCATAGTCCCGAAGAATCTCCCGGATAGTTATAAAGTTACCCAGAGATTTGGACATCTTTTCACCACTTACATTTAAAAAACCAGTATGCATCCAATAACGCACCATAGGTTTCTCTCCAGATGCTGATTCCATCTGAGCAACCTCAGCTTCATGATGAGGGAAAATTAAATCCAAACCACCACCATGGATATCATATTTATATCCCAAATACTCCTCCGTAATGGCGGTATCTTCAATATGCCATCCTGGCCTGCCAACGCCCCATGGAGAATTCCATAATGGTTCATCATTCTTTATCTTCCATAATGCGAAATCACCCGGATTTCTCTTATTACTATCCGGACTGATTCTATGCACGGTTAAATCCTCAATATTACGCCGGGAAAGTTTTCCGAAATCTGGAAATTTAGATATATCAAAATAAACTCCCGATTCTGTTACATAAGCAAACCCATTATCAATCAAAGTTTTAATTTGCTTTATGATTTCCGGTAAGTGTTCTATAGCACGGGCATATAAATTCACACTTTCCACACCTAAAAGTTTCATATCCTCCATATATTTCTTCTCAAACTTCCTTGCAAGTTTAATTGGTTCAACATTAAGTTCTAACGCCCTTTTTATAATTTTATCATCAATATCAGTGATATTTTGCAAATAAAAGACACTAAATCCATTGTACTTTAAATAACGAGCTATAACATCGAATGATATGTAAGTTCTTGCATGGCCCACATGGGAGTTATCATAAACCGTAGGACCACAAACAAATAATTTAACCCTATTTTCATACATGGGCTTGAATTCTTCCTTTTTTTGGGTCATAGTGTTGAATATTTTTAACATACTAACATTTCCTACAGTAAATGATTATAAAATCTTTATAAACGGAAGCAATATTACTCTAATTTTTTATAATTTTGCTAATTCATTTTACTTATACTAAAAATGATATTTTCCTGAATCAGTAATCTAATTTTTTATAATAATGATGTATCAAAAAAAATTAGTATTCTTCTACTAGAATATTATAATATTTTTAAAGCTTTATGTTAAAGCCGAGATTGGGATTTGAACCCAAGTATCGTGGTCTGCAGCCACGCACCTAACCGCTCGGTCATCTCGGCAAAAATAATATTACCATAATAATTAATTCTATAATCGAATTTTATATAAATATTTACCTATAAATAATTCCATTAAATCTAATTTGATAATACAAATATAATACTGATTGCGTCCCCAAAAAAATTAATTAATTAATAAGTTTAATATAAACTTACCTAATCAAAAGAAGGAAATTTTATTTAAAAATCCCAATAAGACACTATAAACTATTTACTGCCGATTCGATTCTTATTAAAGCTTCCTTAAGGATGGACCGGGGACAGCCAATATTCATTCTCATGAAACCACTACCAGCTTCTCCAAAAATAAATCCGTCTTCTAAACCTACTTTTGCCTTATCTAGCATAAAACTGCTAAGAACTAGTTTATCCATACCTAATTCGCGACAATCCAACCAGATAAGATATGTTCCCTGAGGTTTGATGACCTTTATATCTGGAATTTTCTTCTCTAAATACTCAAGTAAAAAGTCCAGATTTCCCTGTAAATAATCCAAGATCTGTTCCAACCATTCATCTCCATACCGATAGGCCGTTTCCATCGCTGTATAACCAAACAAGGTAGGACTTGGCACAATACCAGATTGCATGCTGATAAAATCCTCACGAAGCTTCCGATTCGGGATTATAATGGAAGAAACATCCAAACCTGCTAGGTTAAATGTCTTGCTCGGTGCCATGCAAATTATACAATTTTGCTCAAACTCCTTTGAGATAGAAGCAAAAGGAGTGTGTTGATAACCATCAAAAAGAATCTCACAATGTATCTCATCCGAAATAACAACTGCTCCATTTTGTATGGCAATCTCTCCCATTCTGATTATTTCTTCACGTTTCCATAGGCGACCAACAGGATTATGTGGATTACAAAATACAATAGTTTTTACACGCCCGGGCCCTCGCAAACGTCCCGTTTTAGGCTGAAATTTCCGCTCCAGGTCATCATAATCCATTTCATAACAGCCATTAGTTAACTTGAGACCGTTATTTATTATCTGACAACCACTATTAGTAACCGCTGGAAAAAATGGATGATAAGCCGGTTCTTGCAGTATGACCTCGTCACCAGGGTGAGTCAAGGAACGGATAGCAACATTTAGGGCAGGAACCACTCCCGGTGTAAAGACCACCCATTCCGGCTTAATTTTCCATTTGAATTTTCTCCACATACGTTCTATTACAGAATCAATGACACTTTTCCCTGGTTTGGTATAGCCGTAAAATGGATGTTCCGCACGTTTCTTAAGCGCATCAATGATAGGTTGAGCAACTGGGAAATCCATATCAGCAACCCACATAGGAATCAAATCGTCATGTCCAAAGATTGATTGAACCATATCCCATTTTAAGCAATCCGTTTTTGTTCTATCACATACTTGGTCGAAATCATATATCATAAATTTTTATCCCCTAAATTACCGTTCAATGTGCTGTTTATCAGTTTCTTTAAGTAGTTATAATCTCTATTTCCACTATTTAAGTTCCATTAAGATTTACATCCTTCTAATATTCTCCCAAAAAAAATTTTAATGATTAGATAGATAATTCTGATGAACTGGCAGAAGGCTTCAGAAAAAAAGGTTTAAACAGACTATTCAGTCCATTCAATTATAGATGATAATCCTAAATATTAATTAAAGAATATCATTAATTTGACGATTAAAAACTTACTATACTTAATATGTTAATTATAAAATTAATTTCTAAATTTTAACATGTATCGAGATCTGAACCCATACACGCATTACAATTTAGAGGTATTTTATCTTTTTCATGATGCAGTTGACATATTACTTCTTCAGCCTTAATCTTTTTGCATATCTGGCACATTTTGGGTATAATATCACGTTGGTCTGCTTTTCCATCCACAAGATCCTTTGCAAATTCCCGGATCATATCCCGAATTTCTGGCTCGAATTTAATTCCATGCCCTCTTTTATCACTCACGTATTGTGAAATCGCCGGTTGAGATATATCTAAAACATCACAAACCTGTTTTTGCTTCATACCCAAATTTAAAAGTTCTTTAGTCAAATCAGATCTTATCGCTGGAATAACATACCATACCACTACTTCACAAGGAGGTCTCATTTTCCCTCATCATCCTTCTTTTCGATTAAATTTTTAATTTATTTAAAATAGAAATGCTTCTCTAAAAGTTAAATTTATTAATAATGTTATATTCCTGCTCCTTCCGCGAATATTTCTTCCATTTCACTCTTTCTGCTCATAATACCATTCATTTTTATAATATCCGTAGTCATGCCCAATGCTCTTAACTCTCTCTCTATTTCATCCTGGCGTTCCATGATTAACCTAATAACTTCCGCGACTGGATCGGGTAATTCTCCATGATCCAAGTCAATAGCGCATTTTCTCTTCTCTTTAACATTTCTTCCAGGTATTCCAACTACAGTGGCGCCATTAGGCACTGATTTTAAAACTACAGAACCAGCTCCTACTTTGGAACAATCCCCAATTTTGATGTCACCAATTATTTTAGCTCCAGAGCCGATTACAACACCATTTCCAATGGTGGGATGTCTTTTCTTCTTCTCCAGACTGGTACCGCCTAGAACTACACCTTGATAAATCAGTACATCATCACCAACTTCAGCAGTTTCTCCGATAACCACTCCCATTCCATGGTCAATGAAAACTCTTTTACCTATGGTTGCGCCCGGATGTATTTCAATTCCAGTTAAAAGACGACTTAGAGCTGAAAAGAATCGGCCGGTGAATAGATGATTACGAGTCCAAAACCAGTTCGCTAATCTTTGAAACCAAATAGCATGTAATCCAGGGTAAAGAAAAAATATCTCTAAACTACTTTTTGCAGCGGGATCTCTAGAATAAACCGTCTGCATATCTTCTTTTATCCTTTCAAACATTTTCTATTCTCCTTTAAATTTTTTATTTGAATGAAAATATTAGAAATAATATTTAATGCAATTTATATGCATTAAATAAAATGTTTCTAAATATTTCGAATTTATATTTGTGGGATTGTGTCTTCATATTCTTTGTATATCTCCTCAAATACCCATTCGACACTTAAATAACGTTCACCAGTATCTGGAAGTACTACCACAATCTGTTTACCCTCGTTTTCTGGTCTTTTACCCAGTTGAAGAGCGGCCCAGGTTGCTGCTCCTGAGGATATACCTGCAAGTATACCTTCCTCTTTGGCTAGTCTTAACAATGTGTGTCCGGCGTCTTCGTCTTTAACCGGAATGATCTCATCAACTAGATCAGGTCTGTAAACATCTGGAACAAATCCTGCACCTATACCTTGTATTCTGTGAGGGCCTTTATCTTTTCCAGCTAAAACCTGTGAAGTTATAGGTTCAACAGCTACTGCTTTAAATCCAGGTTTTCTTTGTTTAATTACTTCAGCAACTCCAGAAATTGTTCCGCCGGTACCTACACCAGCAACTAAAATATCCACCCCACCATCGGTATCTCTCCAAATTTCTTCCGCAGTGGTTTCTCTGTGTATTTTTGGGTTTGCAGGGTTTTTAAATTGCTGCGGTAGTACTGCATTTGGTATTTCTTTAGCTAGCTCTTCTGCCTTTGCTATTGCACCGGGCATGCCGTTTGCACCGGGTGTTAATATTATTTCCGCGCCAAAGGTTGCTAAAAGCTTTCTTCTCTCAATAGACATGGTGTCAGGCATAGTCAGTATTAATTTGTAACCTTTAGCTGCTGCCACGAATGCAAGGGCAATTCCAGTATTCCCACTGGTAGGTTCAATTAAAACCGAATTTTCATTTATGACTCCGGCTTCTTCTCCAGCTTCAATTAAAGAAACTCCTATCCTGTCTTTTACACTTCCTAAAGGATTGAAGGATTCTAGTTTTGCTATAATATCTGCATTTACTCCCTCTGCTATTCTGTTTAATCTTACTAAAGGAGTATTTCCAATCAATTCCGTTGAATCTTTAGCGATTCCTCTTGTTAATTCAGGTATTTTAACCATATTTTCTCACCAATTTTTTTATAATTTAACATATTAATATATAACTATCGTTATATATATAACAATCGTTATATCAAAATCATTTATAAATCTTTCGATTATTTATTTAAAATAAGTTAAAAATTATCATTATTTTACTCATATTACTTTTATAAAATTTTTTCAGACCCTCAAATTTTATTCCAAATTTTAAGAAAATTCTGAAAAATTCATAAAAAAATATTTGGATTATGCATTAATTGAATGAATAACCAAAATATAATACCTTACTCAAAGCAGTACAACTTATTTGATTATTCTACATGTTTAATCGTATCATAGTTACTAATCAAGATTTATAGATTTTAAGTATTCTACCCGGCTACGTTTCCAATCACTACACCAACTAAAGCCGCTATAATATTATAAACTTGGAGTATCAACAGTGATTCGATTAAACCAGAAGTTGTATATGTTGATAGCAATCCATTCGTGTACACTTGGTTAATAGTATTATAATGCTTACAAAACCCACTATGGCAGCTAAGATTGCTCCGTTAATTAACTAAGGTTAAATTTTTCTAAATTAATTCAATTTTTAAGAATAAATCGTTTAAATTTACACAATTAATCATTATTTTTTGATTTATTTTTCAGAATTTTGGATATGGTATGAATAAAGGTACTTTACGCTTATATTCCAAAAATTTTCTACCATATTTTTCCTGTAACTGTTTCTCTTCAGATCTTGCCGTGATATAAAATAAAACTAAAAATAGGAAGGTGCTAATTAAAATGAAAGTGAATGGAAAGACTAGGAACCATCCCAAAATCATGATTATCGCACCAAAGTACATAGGATTTCTAGTGTAAGCATAAATTCCAGTAGTTACTAATCCTTCCTTTATTTTATCATATGAATCACGAGAATATCTCAATCTAAGACCTTTAATACCAAGATATATAATTACAACACCAACAATAATTAAAATAGCCCCGATAACAATTCCCAAAGGATAAATAAATAATAAATACCATGGTAAGTGAAGTAATAAGACTAAGCCTATAGGAATCACTAGGAATAATAATAAAAAAATTATTACGGTAAACAGTAGTGGTAAAAAAGACGTCTTTTTTCCGTCTTTCCCTATATCATCTTTATCTTTTCTTATAACAATCATTTATAGCCCAACTATGAATAAAAAATATTAATTTATTAATTATAAATATTTTTTATTAATTAGTTTATATAAATAAGAATTTTAGTGTAATTCGTTTAAAATAATTTTATGTTTACAGTATTCTTCTCCCCAATTACAAAGTAATTCTAAAATGGGCATAACTGAATCACCTTTTTTGGTAAGATTATATTCCACTTTGGGAGGTACCTCAGCATATACTTTCCTATTAACTAAACCATCTTTTTCTAATTCACGTAACTGTTTCGTAAGCATACGTTGAGTTATAGCTGGTATAGCTTTATTAATTTCATTAAATCGTAATTTACCATCTTTCAATGCCCACAAAATAAGTGGCTTCCATTTTCCACCTATTTCATCTATTGCCGCTCCTACTGGACAACAATATTCCTTCATTTTATTAACCATATAATCACAACCTGGTATACTTTATGATGGTCAGTATACAGTTGAATAGTATATAACGTTTTCGTCTATACTTAATTTAAATATTATTAGTTCGGTTTTAATATATATAAACAGCAAATTAGATTTCACATAAAAATCAATTATTTATTGTGTAAAGCAATGGATACAGAATCAAAATTATAGTAATCATCTAATAAATATTAAAATCTGACCTCATATAAAAAGAAGGAATATAAATGGTGGAAGAATCTAAAAAAAAGGCAGAAATCAAAGTTTCAGGGATGAGTTGTGCTTCTTGTGCCTTAAACGTTGAAAAATACTTAAAAAATCTTGAAGGTGTTGAAGAAGCCCATGTGAATATTGGAACGGAAAAAGCAACGGTAAAATACGATCCTGAAAAACTGAAGCTCCCTGAACTGGAAAAAGCCGTAGAAGGCGCTGGTTTCAATGTATTGAATGAGAAAGTAATCCTAAAAATAGGAGGAATGAGCTGTGTCATGTGTGTAAAAGCCATAGAAGATGCGCTGGGAAAACTGGATGGAATTAGCAAAGTAACAGTTAACCTCACTGCCGAGAAAGCCTATATCACTTATAATCAACAGATGACCAGCATAATAGAGATGAAAGACGCCATTGAAGATCTGGGCTATCAATATTTAGGAGTAGAAGGTGAAGTAACAGAAGATCTTGAAGAAGAACTGAGAGTTAAAGACCTTAAAACTAAAAGAAATCGAATGATTGTGGGTTTCGGTTTTGGAATTCCACTTGAAGCCTTATCCTATGTTAGCTTCCATCTTCCGATTCCTATTTCTCTTTTCATATTTATAGTATCCATTATTCCATTCGCCTATGTAAGTTACCCTATATTCAGTGCTGGTTTCCGTTCTCTTAGACATAAAAATCTAGATATGGATGTTATGTATTCTATGGGTATAGGTGTTGCGTACGTGGCAAGTGTTTTAGGTACTTTTAGTATTGTATTGACTCCACAATTTTTATTTTATGGAACTGCACTTATACTTGCTGCTTTTCTGACGTTAGGAAGATATTTAGAGACAAGAGCTAAGGGAAGGACATCAACAGCAATAAAAAGTTTAATGGAATTGCAGGCTAAAACAGCTACTGTATTACGTAATAATGAAGAGATGGAAATACCCATTGAAGATGTTCAAATTGACGATATAGTTGTGGTTAAGCCTGGTGAAAAGATTCCTTTAGATGGGGATGTTGTAAGTGGTGAAAGTTATGTGGATGAATCCACCGTCACGGGAGAACCGATTCCTGTCCTTAAAGATGCTGGAAAATCGGTTGTTGGTGGAACTATCAATCAAAATGGAGTGATAAGATTTGAAGCTATGAAAATAGGTAAGGACACTATGCTTTCACAGATTATTAAATTAGTTGAAGATGCTCAAGGTTCAAAACCACCAGTTCAAAGGTTAGCTGATAGGGCTGTGAGTTATTTCATTCCCACTATTTTAACCATTGCTATTGTGGCTTTCATTTTCTGGTATTTAATCTCGGGAAGCACTTTACTTTTCGCTCTTACAGTTTTTATATCAATTTTAGTTGTGGCATGTCCCTGTGCTTTGGGTTTAGCAACACCTACAGCGGTTACTGTTGGTATTGGGCGGGGAGCAGAGTTTGGTATTCTGGTTAAGAATGGTGAAGCCTTGGAAATATCTGAAAGGCTTACTACAATGGTATTTGATAAAACAGGAACTCTTACTAAAGGTAAACCTGAAGTTACTGATATAGAGGCCATTGGAATAGATGGTAATAGTTTATTAAAAATAGCGGCGAGTGTAGAGAAAAATTCACAACATCCACTTGCAAAAGCAGTAGTAAAAAAAACCCAATCAGAAAATATTGAAATATTAGAAAGCCAGAATTTTGATACTTTTGGTGGAAAAGGAGTAAAAGCAATAGTTGATGGAAACGAAGTAATTATTGGAAATAGAGCACTGTTTAGAGATAGAAATATTATAATATCAGACAATGTTGAAGATCAATTATATAAATTTGAAAATAAAAGAAAAACAGCAATTTTGATTGGAGTTAATAATGAATTATCTGGAATCATTGCTATAGCAGATACATTAAAAGAAACTGCTAAGGATGCTATTGAGGGTCTTAAAAAGATGAATCTTAAAGTGGTTATGATCACTGGTGATAATGAAAAAACAGCTAATGCTATTGCCAAAGAATTGGGAATTCATGATGTGATTGCGGAAGTACTGCCCCAAGAGAAATCAGAGGAAGTTAAAAGGCTTCAGGACACTGGAGAAGTTGTGGCATTTGTGGGTGATGGTATTAATGATGCACCAGCTCTTGCACAGTCGGATGTAGGTCTTGCTATTGGAAGCGGTACTGATGTTGCTATAGAAAGTGGTGAAATTGTTCTTATAAAAGATGACATAATGGATGCTCTTGCTGGTGTGCAGTTAAGTAGAAAAGTAATGTCTAGGATAAAGCAGAATTTATTCTGGGCTTTCGCTTATAATGTGGTGCTCATTCCTGTTGCAGCTGGAGTATTGTATCCATTTTTTGGCATTATATTTAGACCGGAATTTGCTGGTTTGGCGATGGCATTGAGTTCTGTATCAGTTTTAAGCCTTTCATTACTTTTAAAAGGATATGTACCTCCTGCAAAACGGGTAAAGCTAGGAATAACTTAATAATCTAATTTCATTAAGGAGATTATTAATGAATATAAGAATCCTGATAAAATATGTAGAATAATATCTATAAAATTTTTTCATTCTTATTTTTTTAAGAATATGAGGATTAAAGATTTAAGTTCTATGTGTTAATTTTAAATTAAAAATAATATTTTTTATAGAACACTAAGATTAATTATTATTTGAGTAAATATGTTTAATAGTTTTAGTGGTTATATTTACGTGGCTATATTTAACGCCAATTCAGATTGGTATGTCTTAATGGGAAATCAACCATATATACGGATATTTATAAGTTAATCTCATTTTTAATATATTTTGATTTGTAATGTGAAATATTTTTTATAAGTTTTTATAAGAGATGCAAATCTTTATAAGGAAATATAACAATTGTTATATTAGTATATTCTGCAATAAAAAAATTAGTCTTAACTTAATAATTCAATATATAAAAAAATTTATCTTCATTAGGTAATATAAATATTATATGTTATTTTTGAATTTATCTAATTTATTCTAATCTTTTTTAAAAATTATTAAATAAAAAAAGGAATTGGGTGATTTAAATGGCTGAAAAAGAAATAAAAGTTGATGTAACTGGTCAAACATGTCCAGGACCGTTAGTTGAATTCCGGAAAGCATTAAATAAAGCGTCAAAAGGAGATATTGTGGAAATTACCGGTAATCATCCTGCTTCCAAAAAAGAGATACCGATGGCAGCTGAAGATATGGGTTTAGAGGTAATAGACATCCAAGAGAAAGAAGGAGTATGGAAAATTAAAATCCGAAAATAGGTGAAAAAAATGATTGATAAAACTACTATAATTGTGCATAGCGGAGATATGGATAAATTGTACAGTGCTCTAATCATAGGTGACGGTGCACTTTCCATGGGAATGGAATCAACACTGTTTTTCACTTTCTGGGGCTTAGAACGTCTTAAAAAAGACGGTCTAGAGAAAGGTCCCCTCTCCAAAATGAACATGGGCGGAATGGGAAAACGTATGATTAATAATCGAATGAAAACTGCCAACGTAGCTTCCCTAGAAAAACTCATACAAGATTACAAAGAATTAGGTGGTAAGATCATTGCCTGTGAAATGACCATGGACATCATGGGGATAAAAAAAGAAGACCTACGCCAGGAACTAATAGATGAATACGGCGCAATAGGAACTTATATCCACGAAGCACGTGAATCCAAGATAAACCTCTTTATTTAGGTGAAATCATGTTTGATAATGAATACACTTATTTAGATAATGCATCTATCACCCGTTTGGATGAGCGCGTTTTTGATGAAATGAAACCCTACTTTTTTGATATTTACGCCATTCCCACATCTGAATCCGGTTATTCCATGGGTATAGAAGCTCGTGAAGCCCTGGAAAAAAGCAGAGAAATCATAACAAATCATTTAGGAGCTTCTGCATCTGAATTTATTTTCACCTCAGGGTTTACAGAATCCAGTAATATGGCCTTGAAAGGGGTGGCTATGGCTAAAATCAGAAAAGGGAATCACATAATTGTATCTAAAATCGAAGACTTCTCTGTTCTTAACACAGCTAAAGCACTAGCGAAGCAAGGTTTTAAAGTCACATATCTAGATGTTGACGGTGATGGCCTGGTGGATCCCGCCCTACTCAAAGATACCATTACTGATGAAACTATTTTAGTTTCCGTGCAACATGCTAATCAAGAAATTGGTACCATTCAAGACATTGAAGCCATTGGAAGAGTTTGTCAAAAGAAAAATGTGCTCTTCCATACTGATGCAACTCATACTTTTACTAGGATACCTCTGGATGTGCAGAAAGTACCTGTAGATCTGATTTCATTCTCAGCTCATACCATACATGGCCCTAATGGCATCGGCGGTCTTTTCATTCGCAAAGGTACTCAAATACGGAAATGGATGGACGGTGGATATCAGGAATCTGATCGTCGTGCAGGGTTGGAAAATGTTTCGGGTGCTGTTGGATTTGCGAAGGCAGTTCAACTGGTGACTGATGATGAAAACAAATATCTTCAGAAAATGCGTGACCGTTTGATGGAGCGAATTCTATCTGAAATACCTCAAACTGTTTTAAATGGACATCCTACAAAGCGAATACCTCAAAATGCTAATATAACCTTTGAACGAGTAGAAGGTGAATCCATCACTCTTCATCTGGATATGCGTGGTTTTGCGGTGAACACCGGCTCAGCCTGTTTTAGCCGTACATTAGAAGCTAGTCATGTTATACTGGGGATCGGGGGAGAACATGAAAGAGCTCATGGATCCGTGCGTTTTACTTTTAGTCGATTTAATACTATGAAAGATGTTGACAGAGTGGTGGATGCTGTAGTAGACATAATAGTGAACTTAAGAAGAATAAGTGCACTGAATTAAATTAATTAAATAATTAATTAAGATTTAGTTTTTTTTGGGAACTTGAATGAGTATGCAAGTGATTATTTTCGCTCATTTTCCATTAGTTTTTGAAGCTATGCAATAGTTTGAGGATTTTTAACATAAAAAATGTATAGGGTAAAATTTAAATAATATAATAATATAACAATTGTTATATTTTCCTAATGTGGTTATTTTCATATAATATTGCCTAATAATTCACTCTACAATGAAAAAAATCTGCAGTAAATTTAAAATTAATCGTACATAAGAAATAAGATTTATATACTTTAATAAAAGATAAATTATCTTTTTAACTGTTAAAATCCAAAATAAGGAATTAAACCCACAAAAGGAAAATATAACAATAAAAGGAGATATAAAAATGACCGAAGAAGAAAAAAAGAGAGAATATGGATTAGCTACTTTAGGATTACATGTCGGGCAGGAAGAACCTGATCCAGCAACTGGATCTAGGGCAGTACCCATTTATCAAACATCATCCTACGTATTTAAAGACACAGACCACGCAGCAAACCTTTTCGCATTGAAAGAATTTGGTAACATATACACACGTATAATGAACCCCACCAACGACATCTTCGAAAGAAGAATAGCAGCTATAGAAGGCGGTACTTCGGCATTAGCCGTAGCATCTGGACAGGCAGCCACTACTTACTCGCTTCTAAACCTTAGTTTACCTGGTGATGAAATATTAGCAGCAAACAACCTCTATGGTGGTACATATCAGCTTTTTAACTACACATTTCCAGAACTAGGTAGAAAAGTTAACTTTGTTGAATCAACTAATCTGAAAGAGATTGAAAATGCAGTCACAGATAAAACAAAAGCAATTTTTGCCGAATCAATAGGTAATCCAAAGTTAGATGTGCCTGATTATGAGGGTATTGCAGAAATTGCTCACGAAAATGATATACCATTTGTGGTTGACAACACCTCAGGAGTTGGTTTAGTAAAGCCTCTGGAACTTGGAGCAGACATACTAGCAAATTCAGCCACAAAATTTATAGGAGGGCATGGAACCTCAATTGGTGGAGTAATAGTTGATTCAGGTAAATTTAATTGGGGCAATGGTAAATTCCCACAATACACTGAACCGGATCCAAGTTACCATGGTCTGAAATACTGGGAAACCTTTGGTGATTTCCCGGGACTTGGAAACATAGCCTTCACCATCAGGGCAAGAGTAAGACTTTTACGTGATATAGGAGCAGCTTTAAGTCCTTTCAACGGATTCTTATTCCTGCAAGGATTGGAAACCCTGGATATAAGGGTGAAGAAACACTCAGAAAATGCTTTTGAAGTTGCAAAATTCTTGAAGGAACACCCTAAAGTAAATTGGATTAACTATCCAGGATTAGAAGATGACTCATCCCATGAAGTAGCTTCTAAATACTTGAAAGGTGGTTATGGTGCTCTTATAGGATTTGGTATTAAAGGCGGATTAGAAGCTGGAAAACAATTCATTGAAAATGTGGAGCTTCTCTCTCACTTGGCTAATATTGGAGATGCTAAAAGTTTAGTTATACATCCTGCATCCACTACACATCAGCAATTAACTCCAGAAGAGCAGGAAACCACCGGAGTAACTCAGGACTTTATCCGATTGTCCATTGGACTAGAAAATGTGGAAGATATTATCGCAGATATTGATCAATCACTTTCCAAAATAAACGTGTAAAGTAAAAAGATTCATCTACTAAGTGAAATGTTTTCAAAAGGTTTTTATTAAGCGGGAGATGATAAAAAAATATATGAATAATAGAATTTTAGTTATAACTAACGGTAATCTTGGGATGTAAGATGGGAAAGGAATCTGTAGGAATTATAGCAACGCAGTACTATAAACCCTCCGATGATCTGGTTTTAGAGGGAGGAGAAAGGTTGGAAAACATTACCATAGCGTATGAAACTTATGGTAAATTGAATAAGGAGAAAAGTAACGCTATAATGGTCTGCCACGCCCTTTCAGGCGATGCACATGCAGCTGGATGGCATGAAGGTGATTCAAAACCTGGTTGGTGGGATATCATAATTGGTCCTGGTAGATGCCTGGACACTGATAAATACTTTATCATATGTTCTAATGTTATCGGAGGTTGTAAAGGATCTACCGGTCCTTCATCCCTAAATCCTAAAACTGGGAAACCTTATGGCTTGGATTTTCCAATTATAACTATTAAAGATATGATAAATGCTCAGAAAAAATTAATCGACTATTTGGGCATTAAGCAATTATTTGCGGTTATAGGAGGATCTATGGGTGGTATGCAAATTCTTCAATGGTGCATATCCTATCCAGACATGGTAAGAATGGCTATACCTATAGCTACAGCAGCCTACTCCTCTCCACAACAGATAGCCTTTAATGAGGTGGGTAGAAGAGCTATTATATCTGATCCAAATTGGAATCATGGTGAATATTATTCTCTTCAATTTCCAGATAATGGTCTGGCCCTAGCCCGTATGATTGCTCATATCACTTATCTCAGCAATGAATCCATGTATCAGAAATTCGGTCGAAGACTCCAGGATAAGGATGAATATGGTTTCGAATTTTCCACTGATTTTCAAGTGGAGAGTTATCTTCATTATCAAGGTAACTCCTTCACTAAAAGATTCGATGCTAACACATATCTTTACATAACTAAAGCCATTGATTATTTTGATTTAACAGTGGATGGCTCATTAGCAGATGGTTTAAAGAATGTTAAATCTAAAATTTTAGTTATATCAATCGACTCTGATTGGCTTTATCCCCCTTCACAATCAAAAGAAATTTTAATGGCTTTAACTGCTAATGAGGTAGATGTTATTTATTATGAGTTGAAATCCAGTTATGGTCATGATGCTTTTCTAATTGAAGGAGGACAACTTAATTACGTTATCGAAAATTTCTTGTCAGATATCCTAGTAAGAGATGTGATGAGTCATATGGTAGCTAAGATTAGTAAAAACACCAGCATTGAAGAAGCAGCTAAATCCATGATAAGAGATAAAATTACCCATATTCCTGTAGTTAATATGGAAGATAAACTTATAGGTATCGTTACTGCATGGGACATATCAAAAGCTGTGGCTCTTAAATATGATAAATTAGAAGATATAATGACCAAGGATGTTATCATGGCGCTTCCAGATGACTCTATAGAGTCTTCTGCCCAAAAAATGAGGAAATATAATATATCATCCCTTCCCGTAGTGGATGATACGGGCAGAGTTATTGGTATCATCACTACTGATCATATAAGCACCTTAATTGCTGGGAGCAAATAATGGAAATTTTATTTAATAAAGTAACTCATTGAAATATAATTATTCATTATATCAATTCATTTCTTTATTTCTTAAATTTCGATGAAAAGTTATCTTTAACAAATGTGTTAAGATTTATCTTTATGAATTCACAAAAACAAAATGTGAGGTAAAAAATATGATTTATATGGATCATTCGGCAACATCACCCGTAGACAGGGAAGTACTAAATGCTATGGAACCCTACTTCGTGAAATCCTATGGAAACGCCTCTACGCTGTATTCTCTAGGTAGAGATGCCAGAAGAGCTATGGAATCCAGCAGAGAAAAAGTAGCATCCATCATAGGTGCAAACACTGATGAAATTATATTCACTAGCGGAGGTACTGAATCCGATAACATAGCAATTAAAGGCATTGCATACAGATTTAAAAGAAGAGGAAACCACATAATCACCAGTAACATTGAACATCCAGCGGTTGATGAAACGTGTAAATATCTGGAGAAAAACGGATTTGAAGTTACCTATCTACCAGTAGAAAAGGATGGAATTGTTAATTCATCCGATCTGGAAGATGCAATTACTGATAAAACCATCTTAATTACTGTTATGCATGCTAACAATGAAATTGGTACAATTCAACCTATTAGTGAATTAGGTGAAATTGCCCGTGAAAATAAAATTTACTTCCACACAGATGCCGTGCAAAGCGTTGGTAAAATACCAGTGAATGTAGAAGAACTAAACGTGGATATGTTATCCCTCTCCGCTCATAAGCTTTATGGACCTAAAGGTGTTGGAGCTTTGTATATTAAAAAAGGTGTTAGATTAGAACCCATAATTCATGGCGGTGGACATGAAAAGGGTATTAGACCGGGTACAGAAAACGTGGCCGGTATTGTAGGTTTAGGAAAAGCATGTGAAATAGCAGAGAAAACTCTTGAGGAAGAAGCCCAATATTTAACCACTATGCGGGATGAGTTAATAAGAAGGGTGCTTTCTGAGATTGATGAATCTTATCTCAATGGACATCCAACCAAAAGACTGCCTAATAACATTAACTTCAGATTCACCGGTATTGAAGGAGAATCATTAGTTTTACATCTTGACTCTAAGAATATAGCTTCCTCAACTGGTTCTGCATGCTCATCTAAGAAATTAGAAGCATCTCATGTTTTAATGGCTCTGGGACTAGAGGAAGTACAGGCACATGGATCACTACGATTAACTTTGGGAAAAGAAAATAAAGTTGAAGATACAGATTATGTAATAGAATCAATAAAAAATGCTGTTGACACTTTAAGGAAAATGTCTCCATTATGGTGTCAGGCAAAGGTTTGATAAACATGTACAGCGAAAAAGTAATGGAACATTTTTCAAATCCCCGGAATGTGGGTGAAATAGAAGATGCAGATGGTGTTGGAACCGTTGGAAACCCTGTCTGCGGAGATCTTATGACTATCTATATAAAAGTTAAGGATAATATCATTGAAGACATTAAATTTAAAACTTTTGGTTGCGGAGCAGCAATAGCAACTAGTAGTATGGTAACGGAGATGGCTATGGGTAAAACCCTTGAAGAAGCATTGAAAATCAGCAGAAATGATGTTGCGGATGAATTAGAAGGATTGCCTCCAGTTAAGATGCATTGCTCTAATTTAGCTGCAGATGCTCTGAAAGCTGCTATAGACGATTATAAGAAGAAAATTGCAGAGAAAGAGTAATAAAATTTGATATAATTTTTTCTTAAATTTTTAATTATTATTTTTTTTTGAGGGATCACTGCAAAAGTTTATTTTCAGTCCATTAAATTGTTAATTTTTTTTATTTTAGTCGTTTTACTGCTTCATCGAAAAGTATTATTGACTTCTCTAAAATTAATCGAGTAGCATAATTACAATTATAACGCAGATTAATGATATTACGGGCTTTATCTTCACTTCCAATCATCATAAGAGGATAATACCGACACACTTGGGGTCTACTATCATATATCTTGCATCTTTTCGCTTCAATATCAAGGAATTTACAAGGTTTATCCTCTCTAAACCTGAAATGCTCTGGATAATATTCATTAGTTATAATTTCTGTTTCTAGTTTTGGATTGAACATAATTAATAGGTTTAATTCATCTTTATGAATGAATATTGGTGATGATTCACTACAGCATCTACCGCAATTATTGCACCACTCTGGATGTAATGATGATAATTCAGAATTTGAAGGACCTTGAAAAAGCTCTAAATTAGTTATTTCCGCTAATTCTATTAATTCCTTAAGATCAGTCCTAGTAACACCCATTTTCTTATATTTTTTCAATGATCTTTTCTTTCTTAGAAGTTTCAAAACATTTTTCTCAAGGATATTTGTTTCTGATTTAGCATTATCATTCCAATCTTCAGCTTCTAAAATTTTCTTCTGGATATTCCCAAATAAATTCCCATCTATCAAAAGATCCCTTAACATAAGTTTCACCAAAAAAATTATTTCATCAGATTTAATGAAGATTATGGATGTAATAACACGATATTAAGATATATTGGAATAATTTAATATACTAATCTAAATATTAGTTTTTTTTAATAGTTATTCTCAACAAATTCTATTGAAATTAAATCATAATACCATATATTTATAAGTTTAGTTCATTAAAATTTCTACAAAATAAAACAGGAGAAGTATATATTGCTTTTTAGAGAACTTGGAAAAACAGGTCAAAAAGTTTCAATACTGGGTTTTGGTTGTATGCGCCTCCCTACAATTGGTGAGAGATCGGATCATATAAATAAACCCCTAGCAACTGAAATGATACATTATGCCATTGATCATGGTATTAATTATATAGATACAGCCTATCCTTATCATGCTTCATCTCCAACCGAGGGTGGTATGAGTGAAATCTTAGTTGGAAATGCCTTAAAGGAAGGTTACAGGGAGCAGGTGTATTTGGCTACTAAACTACCTATCTGGCTTATTCAAAAGAGTGAAGATATGAACCGTTACCTGAATGAACAGCTCCAGCGGCTTCAAACGGACAGGATAGATTTTTATCTTCTGCATGGTCTTCATCGGCATTTTTGGGAACATTTAATAAACTTTGATGTTTTCGAGTTTCTGGATTCAGCCATTGAAGATGGTAGAATAGGATATGCAGGTTTCTCATTTCATGATGAATTTGAATTTTTTAAGGAAGTTGTAAATTCCTATAATTGGAGTTTTTCTCAAATTCAGTACAATTATATGGATCGGAATTTCCAAGCTGGAAGGGCCGGTTTAGAATATGCAGCAAAAAAGGGATTAGGCACCATAATCATGGAGCCCCTTAGGGGAGGTTGTTTGACCAAGAACATCCCAGAAGACATTCAAAAATTATGGGATGAATCTAAGGTTAAAAGAACTCTTGCAGGATGGGGTTTACGTTTCCTATGGGATCAATCTAATATTAACCTAGTTTTAAGTGGTATGAGTACTATGGAACAGGTACGGGAGAATATTAAAATCGCAGAAGAGGGTTATCCGCAAAGTTTAACGAAAGCTGAGAAGGATCTGATCGAGAAGGTGAGAGAAACTTTCAATGCTAGAATTCATGTTGACTGTACTAATTGCAATTATTGCATGCCCTGCCCAGCTGGTGTTAATATTCCATTGAACTTAAGTCTTTTAAACGATGTTTATATTTATAATAACTTGGATAAACCTTCCGGGAATTATTTTCATCTTTCAGCCCGTGGAATGAGTGCAGCGTACTGTAATGAATGTGGTGAGTGTGAAGAAAAATGCACACAAAGTATTTCCATAAAAAAATATCTTAAAGAAACTGCCGATATTTTCGAAAAATGAATAATTAATTTAAAAAAGTATAAAATGAAATAAATAAAAAAAATTGGGGTTAATAAAAACCCATTTTAAACTTATTCTAATTTTTTTTATCTACTACCAACCTCTGGTTTGTAGTTTTTCATTTTCAGGTATTTCACTCATTTCAAGTCCGGGCATGGCCTTCCCTAAATCGCGGCTGACTTCTGCAATTATTTCTGCATCGTTGTAATGATGTGTGGCTTCTACTATGGCTTTAGCTACTAATTCCGGATATTCTGATTTGAATATTCCACTTCCAACGAACACTCCATCTGCTCCTAACTGCATCATAAGAGCAGCATCTGCCGGGGTAGCCACACCACCAGCAGCGAAGTTCACTACTGGCAGTTTTCCAAGTTTAGCTGTTTCTCTTACTAATTCAAGTGTAGCTTCTATTTCCCTGGCCACACCCCATAATTCTTCTTCATCCTTATTGCGGAGTTCTCTTATGCCGCCCATTATCATTCTCATATGTCTAACTGCTTCAACTATGTTACCAGTTCCAGCTTCTCCTTTGGTCCTGATCATAGCTGCACCTTCATCCATTCTACGTAAAGCTTCCCCTAGATTCCGGGCACCGCATACAAAAGGGATGGTGAATCTTTTTTTATCAATATGATATTTTTCATCGGCTGGAGTTAAAACCTCACTTTCGTCGATCATATCCACTCCCAAGGTCTCTAAAACTTGAGCCTCCACAAAATGGCCTATTCTTACTTTAGCCATGACCGGTATGGATACTGCTTCTATTATTTCCGTTACTTTGGCGGGATCAGCCATTCGAGCAACTCCACCAGCTGCCCTTATATCTGCGGGAACTTTTTCAAGAGCCATCACTGATACTGCACCTGATTCTTCAGCGATTACAGCTTGTTCAGCATTTACGACGTCCATTATTACTCCGCCTTTAGTCATCTTTGCAAATCCTTTCTTTAAAACTTCAGTTCCATGTAACATTTTAATCTATCTCCGTGAATGAACTCTTATCTCATTCTATTTTTTTATGCTCCAAATTTTTTCTAATTTAGTTCTATTTTTTTTTAATCTAATTTATTTTTAACAAAATTTAATTGGTTTTAACTTTAAAATAAAAAAAAATATTTTAGGTTTTAAAAATATTGATAAAGACAAAAGATGAATAATTCAAATTTAGGTATAAACCATTAATAAAATGATATTTTCAGATTTCTATCTTTAATAACCGTATTTCATCTCCAATTTTAATTTTTCCACCATTTATAACTCTGGCAAATATACCCTCACGAGGCATTATGCAATCACCCACCTGTTGTCCGATTGCACAGGGATTATGGCATTCCTTACCAATTTGAGTCACCTGCAGTATTGTTTCACCTATCAATATTTTAGTATCCAGAGGGAGGGATACGAGATCAATGCCCTCTGTGGTTATGTTTTCAGCAAAATCTCCAGGATGCACGTTTAAAGAAAGTTCACGCATTTTTTCAATGCTCTCTATCGCTAAAAGACTTATTTGTCGATGTGTACTACTATCACTGTGGGCATCTCCTATTATCCCATAGTTTTCCCTTAAAACACCTTTTCCTATGTTTTTCTTCTTGGTGTGTTTTTCTTGGCTGATGCATACAGCTATTACTTTAGATGGATTCATGGAAAGAATATTGACTCCATTTTTTTTATTTTGAACCGTTAATTTTTGCTGCTTCTGATTTTTTAATGCTTATGTCAGATTTTAATTTATTCAAAACTATTTCTGCAGCTTTTTCTCCTGATAGAAGCATTCCGCCGAAGGTAGGGCCCATTCTAGGATTTCCGTATGTGGTGGCTACGGCCATTCCCGTCACTATGACTCCTGGATAAACTTCTTGAGTATTTTCAACTACGGCATCCTCTGCTTTTTCAACCCACATGCCTTGGAAACCTGCTGTATTTACAAGTCCTCTTTTTTCCAGTGATTTTACAACTACTGCATCATGGCCTGTTGCATCTATCACTAGTTTGGATTCAATAGCTACTGGATCGACACAGGTAATGGCTCTTGGTAGTGCAGATACTGGTGTCCAGTTCATAACTATTCCTCCTACTTTATCTTCTCTCATTACTACATCGTCAAACTTAGTCATGTTTATAATTTTCACTCCGGCATCACAGGCACTAGCTATGAGTTTTGAGCATGCATGTGGTCCGTCAGCAACGTAGAGCCCTTCTTTAAATTTTTTGTATGGGGCACCGATTTCATCTAATATTTTCTGTCCAGGTTCCCTCACGGTTAACTTATTCATTAGATATCCACCTATCCAGAAACCCCCGCCTAAATAGTTGTTACTTTCAATTAATAATGTTTTTACACCTTTTTCTGCTAGTCTTTTAGCTGCGAAAAGACCGCTTGGACCTGCTCCTACTATTATCACGTCACTTTCTATATAATCTAGGAATTCATCAGCAAATTCAGAAACTATGGCTTTTGTTACATCTTTTTCAGATACTTTGGAAAATATTTCCATTCTTTATCCTCTCCTCTTTTTTTAGTCAATTCAGTAAATTAATCTATAATTATATTAAGAGATTTAATGAATATATAATATTTCATTTATTGAATCGAAATATTCAATCAGCCTCTTTTAAATAATTTTTTAAGGAGATTTCCTCCAGTGTGGATAAAATATTCTCTAGTTCTTGGCTCATCTCAATATCCTCTTGAACCTGAAGTACATTTTCAAGAACTGCATTAGTTTCTGGATGTTTCGGAGCAGCGGAGCAGTCGCTCTCCGGCAGTATAGATATTTCAAAGGTTCCAATTTTCTCAGCAATTTTCTGGATCTCCACCTTATCCAATCCAATCAATGGGCTTAGAACGGGTAATTTAGTGGAGTGACGAGTGGCTAGAATGTTTGGTAAAGTTTGAGATGCTACCTGACCTAAACTACTGCCATCTACTATGGCCAATGCTTTTTCTTCTCTTGCTAATTTCTCAGCGATCTGATACATTCCACTTTTACAAAGTACACAGGTCATTCTGGAGGGTGCCTCTTCCAAACATTTTCCCAGGAAATCTCCGTATTTAACAGTGTAAAAATTTAATTTAGAGCCTGATGAATACTCTTTAAGTTTTTCAACAATTTTTATTATCTTACATCCACCTGAGCATTTGGTATATGGATCATTATTAAAGTGTAATATAGTTACATCGCAGCCTCTCTTCATCATTTGAAAAGTTGCTACTGGTGAGTCTATACCACCTGAAACTAAAGATATTACTCTTCCTTGAGTTCCAATAGGTAGGCCACCTAACCCTGGAATCTTTTTATGGAAGAAGTATGTTTTATCATCCCGGACTTCCACGTAAATCTGGAAGTCGGGGTTGGAGAGATTAACTGGTGCATTAGTTTCTTCCACCACTACTGCACCACAGTAAGCAGCCATTTCCTGGCTAGTGAATTCATGTTCCCCTACTCTACGACATCTAATAGCGAAAGTGTTATCTGGTAAAAATAGATTCTGTTCTACTAATTCTTTAACATAACTTGTTAGAGTATTTTTTATGGAATCATGATCTGTTTTAGTGGATAGGGTGGGACTGAATGAAACTACACCGAAAATTTTTTCTAATGATTTTAAAGCCTGTTCATAATCATTAGGGTATAGGAATATCCTGCCCTGTGTTAATTCTATTTCACAATCTATGAGTACTTTAATGTTGGATATTAATCTTCTTTCAAATCTACGTCTAACTTTGGGGCTTTTAACTCCTATTTCTCCATATCTTACTATTATAGGCCTGTCAGGCACTATTTCACTCATTTTTTATCTCCTTCCAATAGAGTTTGCATTCTAAATTTCCAATAAGTTAAGTGATAGTTAATTTAAACTTTTAATTATGTTCTAAATTTTTAAATCATTTTTATATACATTTATACTCTTTAATTATTAGATATCTTCTTCAAACATTATTTCCCATTTAATTAGTTATTTTTAGTTTCATAGATTAAAGTAATCAAATGAAAATAAATATTAACAATTGTTATATTAATTTTTACTTATAAATATTTGTCATTAATTATTTTTTTAACCCAATTTAGATTCAAAATTTAAAAACTCATGGTATTACATGAACCCCAACTAATAAATAACGCAAATATTCATTTCTTATAGAAAAAAACAATTTTAACTGCATCTGCTCTTAAAAGAGATTTCCAAACCATTATTATTCAAATTTTTAAAATATTTACTAGATACCATATTTCAATAATTCTCGTATGGGAAAACATGCGTTACATCGTACACAACCTGCTTTAGCTTTAAAAGGATTCAAACCATACTCTTTGATTGTGTCTAACCATTCGGTATAAATTAAAATCGCATCCTTTATTGTAGGAGGTTTTCTTTTTTCATAATCTGCACCGTATAACGGTCTGAACGGTTTTGGCAGAGGTATCGCACCTGCTTCTGCTATTTTCTTGATCCCTTCTATGGTTTTTTCAGGAGGCTCAAGTCCAATTAATATCCAAGAGCTTACCTGATTTTCTCCAATTATATCAGAAGCATTTTTCATAGCGTCGAAGTATACATCAGGAGTATTAATCTTGGCTTTACCTGGAATTACATTTTTTCTTGCATTTTTATCATAAACTTCTAAATTAAAACTTAATGCATCTTTACCAGCAGAATAAAGAGTTTCAATTTTATCTTTATTCATAGGACCAATTTCTATGAAAATAGGAAGTTTACTAACACGTTTTATCTGTGAAATAGTGTTTCCATAAATTTCCACTGCATTTTTAAGGGCTCCAGCATTTATATTAATATCTTTGGGTTCTATGTATCTTTTTCGTCTTAAAAGTTCTTCTTCATCAAGATTTGGATTATATTTATCTTCAATATCAAAACATAACCTGAGATCCGGATTTTTTTCGATTGTTTCTATTGATCTTGCAATCTTATATGGGTCATGAAAAACTACTTCTCGACCAACATCAATTATACAGAACTTACAGCCAACTCCTTGCTTTTTATAAATACATGAATTAGAAATTGCAGTGGCTATTGAATTTATTCCATGTAACTGGATTTCATTCAAAAGATCTGTTGAGTGCCATTTTGGTTCTCTTAATGTGGCTTTAATAGTTTTTTCACCATTCTTTAGAATCCAACCTTGGTTATCTATTATTTTAAATGCGTAAGGTGATTCCTTGAGAAATGGCTGTAAAACTCCGACATTGCAAGGTTCTTCACAACCTAAAAGAAATGATTTGCCACTACCAGCTACTCCAGCTCTAGATTTACCTCCTTCAGCATATGTCTCAGGCACTACTTCTCTGTAATATGGTTCTTTAGAATCTATTCTTATTCCTTTACAGAGTAGTTCAATCTTTAATTTGGTTAATTCACTCATCAAAATAATCCTTCTATTTATATATCATTTGAATCCTTTATCTAAATCTTCAATAAGATCATTTACATCCTCTAAACCTACTGATAATCGGATAAGATCATCAGTGATACCTGCTTTATTCCTAACCTCCTCATTCATAGAAGCATGACTCATTGTAGCTGCATGTTCCACCAAAGAATCCGCACCTCCCAATGATTCAGCCAGAGCGAATATATCCAACCCTCTGAGGAATTCAACTACATTTGTATCTATTTTGAATGACACCACTCCACCAAAACCATCCATCTGTTTTTTAGCAATTTCATGTCCCTTATGAGATGTTAATCCCGGATAGAAGACTTCTTTAACCCTTGGATGATCACTTAAATACTGGGCTATGGTCATGGCATTTTTAGCATGTTTCTTCATCCTTAGAGGAAGAGTTTTAATACCTCTTAAGACTAGCCAAGAGTCTAATGGTGATGCATTAGTTCCCATTCCATTAAGAAGAAATTGAATTTCCTCTGAAAGCTCCTCACTAGACGTAACTACTGCACCTCCAATAACATCTGAGTGTCCATTCAAATATTTGGTTGTGGAATGTATTACTAGATCAATATTATATTCTAAAGGTCTTAAGAAGTATGGACTTGAGAAAGTATTATCTGCAGCAGTCAGTATTTCATTATCCTTAGCAATCCTGGAAACCATTTCCAGATCTGTTATGTTTAATAATGGATTGGATGGTGTTTCTATCCAGATCATTTTAGTATTGGGTTTTATTGCTTCTTGAATTTTTTCTTCATCATCCAACCTCATAAAAGTGAATTCTAATCCGAATTTAGTCATTATCTCCGAAAAAAGTCTGTGGGAACCACCATAAAGATCATCACACGATATAATATGATCTCCTGCTTTTAAAAGATGTATCGCAGTGGTTACAGCAGCCATGCCGCTTGAAAATGCAAATCCTTGGTGTCCACCTTCTAAACCAGCTATAGCTTCTCCCAGTGCACTTCTAGTGGGGTTGCTAGTTCTGGAGTAATCATGTTCACCTGGTTTATCATAATCTTCGAATACGAATGTAGAAGTTTGATATATGGGTGTGGAAATTGCTCCTGTAAGGGGATCCGGTTTCCTGCCTTCATGTATGGATTTTGTATCGAATTTCAATTATTTATCTCCTAATTCTTAAATATTTTCATTTAAAAGAAGTTTTATTAACTTCAACTGAAAATTGAAAATAATTTATTTTTAAAATATTTTTATTAAGTTCAGTCACTGGTAGATATTAATTAACAATAGTTATTTGATATATAGGTTCCGGTTGATTGAAACTTAAAAAATGATTTCTAATGCTCAATAAGAGTTAATAAAATAAAAAGTCTATTTAAAAAAAAATTATAGAATTAAATAAATTATAAGTAGAATATAAATTCAATGATAATTATTGAATTAATTCTATTTTCTGGCTCTGGCAACCTTCCTGGCAATTACTAGTTCTCCAATAGCTGTGAAACCTACAAAAAACTTTTCTAACCCACCAGTTGCCCATATAGCCTCACCAAATGTGGAATTTCTAATTCTTTGTTCATATTCTTCAGCGGTGATTCTTTCACCAGTGCTCCTCTTGGTAACAATGGCAGAGGCTTCCATTAATTCATCCCAACTTACACCCTTAAGTTCCTGTTCCATAGCCTCGAAAATTTTATAAACTTTGATTTCATACAATTGAGATAGAGTTTTCACTATATCAAAGGTTCTAACAACTCCAACTACAACTTCTTCTTCATTAAGTACTGGTATACTAACCAATTTATGCTTAGACGCTTCTAAAACCGCTAACCTGGCAGTATCATTTTCATAAACATGGACAATTTCCTCTCTAGAATACATAATATCTTTAACTTTCTTTTTATGTTCTCTGAGGCCTCTAGTTACATCTAATGAGGTAATCCATCCCACAAGCTTCTCATCATCATCCACAACAGGAGTGGTGAATTTTCTTTTTTTTTCCATCTTGATTGATACTTCATCAACCTTTTGATCAGGCGATACAACTATAAATTCTTTATCCATTATTTCTTTAACTTTCATGGGGCAATCTCTCCAGTTTTAATGCTCCTACCGGGCATTTAGTTGAACAAACATCACATAATATACATTTATCCTCATTAAGCGTTACTTTATCTCCTTCGAGTTTTATAGCATCAATGGGACAGTTTTCCTCACATACTTGACATTGTACACAGGTTTCCTGATCTATTAGGAGTTCTTTAGTTTTAATCACTGGTCCTAAATCACGTTCAAGAGTTATAGCTTCTTCAGGGCAAACATTGACACATGCACCGCATCCTATACAAAGACTTTTATCTATTATAGCCTTCTCATCCTCTTCGACTGTTATTGCTTCAGTGGGGCAGAATTTAATACAAGTATTACAGGTTTTACATTTATCCTCATCTACTTTAATCTCATTCATCCTTAATCTACGGTGAGGAATCTTTAAATCTTTAATATGATATTTCACATCTTCATCTATACTTGATGTACTCTCTATAACTTTAACTGCTTTAACAGGACATGTTTGAGCGCATATTTCACATTTAACACAATTATAAAGGATTTTAGCAGATTTAGTTGATTCTGAAGGATTTATCGCCTCAACCGGACATTCCTCCACGCAGAGATTACATCTTACACATTCAGGAGATATGGTAATGAATTTCTGTTTTAATGCGCAGCTTTCTATTTCTGGTTGGAAATCCTCATCAATGTGCTCAATATCCAATGATTTAATCTTTAATTCCCCTTCAAGGTCTTGTTTTTTCTTTTTAAAAGTTATATCCATAAATAACACTGCCCCGTTAATGTTTTTTTACATTAACTTATCATAAATATTATCATAAATATTTTTTAGAGATTCCATCAATTTATATTTTAAATCTTATTACTTATTTTTTTAATTTATAAAGTATTTTTTTTAACTTTAGAGGAATCTGGAAGACCATTTATAGTACCTATTTCTTCCACACAACAAGCAGCCACATAATTACCTATAACACAGGAATTATAGAGGTTTTTCCCTTCTAATAATCCATAAATGAATCCTGAGTTAAAAGCATCTCCCGCACCTGTGGTGTCTTTGCATTTAACCTGGAATGCCTCTATGGAATGTGATTCCTTAACATTCATAACATAACAACCCTTCTCACCACGTTTAACTACAATTAAATCTAGTTCATAGTTCATTAAAGCATTGATCCTATCTTCAAATGTGCTATTTTTACTGGTTAATATTTTTAACTCCTCTTCATTTATAAGGAGTATATTAGTTCTCTCCAAAATCTTTTTAAGATATCTTAAACCTTTTTCAGCATATATCCTGCCCGGGTCAAAACTAACATTCACAGTGGAGGGTAATTCCCCTAAAAGTGCCTCCTGGGCTTTTATCGATTCACCTACAAATGATGTAAGATGCAGGATTTTTACATCTTTAAGATATTCAATTTTAATTTCTTCTGGTTTAATTAAATCATTTACTCCAGGATCAACATATAATGCCCTTTGACCACTTAAATCTACATAACCCATTACACAACCACTTCTACCTTCCCCTATAATTACTCCATTAGTATTAACATCCTCATTTTTAAGATTCTCCAATATAAGATTGCCTTCAGGATCATTTGAAACTTTACCAATATATCCAGTTTTTAATCCTAATCTTGAAAGCCCCACCATAGTATTAGCAGCTGATCCTCCACATGATAAATTTAAATCTTTTATGTAAACTTCTTCATCCTCTTTAGCTATTCTATTTACTTGATACAGTTTATCTACATTTAAAGCACCAAAGCCTACCACATCAAGACTCATTCAAACAACTCTCTTAAATAAATTTTATAATCACCTAATATTCCTTCATAATTTCCTGCAGATACTCTTAAAACATCCTCAACATCTAATACAGCCTTTATACCTACCATTAAGGATTCTTCAACAACATCCTCATTTAAACCATTAATAACAATTTCCGGAATATAATGAACATCCTCAGGAATCAATGACTGTTTACCAAGCACGGTTCTCAAGGAGGGGCAGTAAGGATGGTTAGTAGTAGGTCCAATCCAAGGATAATTAGTCTCAGGTTTAGACATTGCTGAACATATATCAAAAGGAGTTATAACTCCCTCAACCTCACTTATTGCTTTAAGAGCCTTTTTACCGGCATTCATAACTGCTTCTTTAGAACGACACATGTACCAAAAGTTGGCACCCATAAATCCATTGGAATAACCTAATTTACGTTCAATCATAAAATCAGGTATGGCGATAGGTATTACAATCATATCACGTCCATATGAATGCTCTATCCATTCATATCCATCACCACAATGCCCCACATGCTTCATAGTATCAATCATTCCTATAGGATTTATTGAAGCATCAAATATTCGCGTAAATGGCTTTACAAGAATATCCTGACGAATACGGTAGGATAATTCTAACTCAAATTTTTCTAAATCATCTTTTTTGTACCAGAATTGTAAAATGGCACCTCTTCTACCATCAGGAGTTTCATCTTCATTTAGAAAAGCTTCTACACCTCCTTCCACTCTCCCAATAACTGCACCGGGAGTGGCTGTGGCGTCAAAGGCTGCCCTACTAATTGTTTCATCATCATCAGCCGTTATTATAACTCGACAGCATATTCCTGAGAAGACTTCAGAATAAGTATCCTCCACCATTTTTTCAATTAAACTTGTAAGCATACTATCCTAAACCCCCTATAATATCTCCTCTAACCTTTTTACGATATTTTAAACTTTCTTCTAATAATTCGTCTAAATTATCACTGTCTACGATTCTTATTTTTGAATTACTCATAGAAGGAAATTTCAGGGTTAATTGAGGATCTACAGGGTAATTAAATAGTGCTAACTGTGGATCATCAATAAAAGCATTTATAAATTCCAAGACTCCAGTTCTGCCTGCTTTATTAAACAGATCAACTATTATGGAAATTATTAATGTGTTATCAGCCATAATAACTACTTCAGCTTCTTTGACTGCATATTCATTACCATTGAAGGAAATCGCCAATCCACCTTTTTCAAAGGCGAATTTTAAAGGTTGGAGATCAGTTATACTATCCCCCACATATGCTAAATCTGATGTGTTAAACTGAAATTTGCTTATTATATCTTTTAAAGCGTTTTTTTTACCTTCTCCACCTATCGGATTAACATCCTTAATAATTCTGCCTATACTCATTTTAGGGAGTTCCTCCCAGAATATTCTATCCAGATTTTCAAATTCAGGATTATCTATTATTTCCTCTTTAATTTCCATTAATCGATTTTTCTCTTTTGATGATAAATTATATTTGTCAATATCTAACTGAGTTGAATAGGTATTTTCATAGGGAAATCCTGTTGAATCACATAAAGCATGAATATATTGCTGGTAACTGGTGCTTACAATGAATGATGGCATTAAATTATATATATATTGAAGTGTGTCAAGAGCACCAGGTATTAAAAGCACATTTTCCTGTGAAAAACTTTTTATATTATCATTTGTTGCCCCGTAAGCTTTTAAAAATGGTAATATAAATTTTAATGTTCCTCCCGCATTATAACCCTGTCTTTTCACCACTTCAACGAGAATATCATCATATTTACTAATTATTTCAAAGAATTTTTCTCCATCCTCTATAAAATAACTAGATAATTCAAATGCATTATCATTTATAGATATAGGACCTTCACAATCAGAAACAAAGAATCTTCTATTCAAAATTCCATCCTACCTCCAATCATAAAATTTCCATTTAATCCAGATTCACTAATCAATATAAAAAAGAATAAAATTAAAATCTATAAAATAATAATTTTTACATGTTTTCGGTTTTTAATTTAACAGCTCGAACGGGACATATTGCTTCACAAACACCGCATAAAATACATTTCTCTGCGTCAATAATTACTTTATCATCTTCAATAGTCATAGCACCTTCAGGACACCGATTAACACATACACCGCAGGATTGGCAAGATGATTCTTCTATAATTACTTCACCTACCCGAGTTCCCTCAAGTTTTTCTCTAGAAAAGAATATTCTACCCTCATTAGAATAAAAAACTTCTTCCCTAATAGTTATAGCATCAAAAGGGCATACATCAATACATTTCCCACAATAAACACATTCTTCACCTATATGAATCGGGGAGGGCATCTCCAACTCTATACATTCCACTGGACATTCCTCAATACAAGCACCACAACCAACACACAATTCCTCTACAACTGTGACTTCACGTTTAGGATTAGTTCTTTCAATAATCTCCCCAATATCTTCTATTTCCAGTCCTACATCCACCATACCTCTGATTTCATCCTTTATAATATCAGTCACATCCTCTTCAAACTCCGGCTCTAGATGACGATAACTTACATCTCGAGCTATTTTATTGAAAATCATGTTTATTCTAGTCGCATCTTTAGAAAGCCTATTAGTATCTTTCTCCAGGATTTCTGAGGCTAACTCCATGGTTTTAATTTTATTAAATTTTTCATACGCTCTCTTCCTTGAAGAGTATGTAATGGATGTAGTGGGGCAAACATTCATACATTCCTCACACCGGGCGCAGTAAGATGGATTTATGAATGGTAATTTATTCACTTCACCAACATTTATAGCTCCACGTGAAGGGCAGACTCTAGTACAAGTCATGCATCCTATACATTCTTCTTGATCAACCACAATTGCTTTACCACCCACCACTGACCGAGGCATGATTTCACCATACTTTATAGCTTCGGTTGGACATGCTCTAGCGCAGTAACCGCAGCGAACACATTTATCCTCATCAATTACACTATGCGCTTCCTCAGTACCAGTGGATTCAAGATGTATAGCACCCATTTTACACGCTTGAACACAGGCACCGCATTGCCTGCAAAGTTTAACATTTATATTAGGTACATTTTCTCTTACAGGTTCTGCAAGGGTGGTTCTCATCTTTATAGCATCATATGGACATGCTTCCCTGCATAACACACATCCAATACATTTCTCATCTATTTCAATACGATTATCTGGAGGTATTTCGTGTAAAGCATCTACTGGGCAAGATAAAAGACATGGTTTATCCGGACATATTTCACATTTTTTATAATCCACTTCATATTCAACTTCAACTTCTCTAAGTGGTTTATGTGATTTTTTAGTGGTGCTCTGGCTTTCTGGTATAATAAACAACTCCTTTATACTGGTAATTGGGATGGTTTAACCGTTACGTGTATTACGCCTTCATCTAATTTTGCTTCTGATAGGAGGAATCTCGCCACATAAAATCCAGCCACTCCAAATGGGCATGTCTGATAGCATGTACTGCATTTAAGACATTTATCCTGGTCTCGTTGAATTCCTTTATCCTCATCATAGGTGATGGCGCCTACTGGACATTCATCAACACATAGTTTGCAGCTTTTACATTTTTCATCATCCCAAGTAATGACTCTCATTTTTAAACGGTCAGTTATCTTCTCGAAAGTATCTCTGATTAATTCCTCTTTAGGTATAATCTCCCGGGCTTGTTCAACTAATTCATCAATAGGGAAATCAAATTTGTAAACCTCTTCGGGTTCTAAATCCTTAATTTTATCCTGTTCTGCATTAATTCGATTTTCTAACGTATTCACCACAAGATTTATTATTTCCTTCTGCTCCTCAACATGAGAGATGAATACACCTTTAATCGCACCTTTAACAGGGCAGTTTTTAATGCATTCTCCGCAGGCTATGCATTTGGATTGATCTATAACCATCTTCCCGTCAACTTCTGATACTGCACCGACTTTACAGGAATTCAAACACTTTTTACATCTAATGCATAAGTAATCATCCATTACAAACATTTTATCTACAGGTAGAATGGTGAATTCTTCCCGTATAAGATGATTCTCACCACATAGTAAGGTTTTAGGGTCAGTTGGACATACTTCAGCGCAGAAACCACATCTTATACAACCCCTAGTGTTTATAACTGGATAAGTTATACCCTCTTCTTCACTAGTGTCGCTGCTTCTCACTAATTTTATAGCCATTGGTGCAGGGCAAGCAGCTGTACATGCTCCACACGCTATACAGTACTCTTTTCTAACTTCAGGGAAATTCCTCCATCTAGATGGTGTTTCCATAATCTCCTGTTCTGTTTTAGCCACGGTAAATTTTTCAGCCCAAGATTTTCTGGCGAATTCGTATAAGTACCATATCACTGAGGACATATCATCATCACATAATCCATTTTTTTAAATTAGATTAAAATTTTTTTTTAAATCTTTAATTTCATATTTCCTGGATAATTTGGATAATCAAATTCCTGGCTCTTACCAAATTCATCCACTATAACTACTCTTTCAGTGCAGGCTATGCATGGATCTACACTGGCATAGGTGGCCACTGCATCTGAAACTGTCGCCACATCATTAAACATATATTTAGCGCAAGCATCAATATTCATTATGCTAGGGGTTCTTATAGAAATATTTTTTATAAGGTTACCGTTAGTTTCAATCGTATAAGTCACTTCTCCTCGAGGTGCTTCATTTCTCCAATCACCATACCCTGCTGGTATATCGATTTTTTTTCTTACTTCTCCTTCAGGTAAATTCTCAATAACCTGTTTGATAAGATTAATAGATTGTGTGATTTCATCAAATCTATTCATGTTACGAGCGAAGTTATCTCCTTCCTTTCTCCAGATAACTTTTAAATCTAAATGATCTCTATATGTGTGATGATTCTCTCTTAGATCATGTTCTAATCCAGAGGCTCTTCCAATAGGTCCCACTGCTCGTGCTTTGATAGCCTCATCTCTGGTCATTTTACCTACATCATGAGACCTTAAACCAACTAATGGACCTTTCTCAAACATCTGCACGTATCTATCATATTCTGACTCTAGATTAAGCATTATTTTCATTATACTATCCAAATGGGTTTGTTTAGCATCCATTCTAACTCCACCCACCACATTCCAACCCATATTAACTCTGTTACCAGTTAAAAGTTCTATAGCATCCATAACTGGTTCTCGAAGATATAACATGTACATGAAAAGAGTTTCATGCTCTAAAGATTTGAAATATGTGGAGTTAGCTAGTAAATGACTTTGAATCCTATCCAACTCGTTAGTTAATACTCTTAAGAATTGAGCACGCAATGGTGCTGTTTCACCCGCGATACTTTCAAATGTCTCGGCAAAAGTCTGAGTATGAATGTATGAGCATATCCCACAGACCCTTTCAGATAAGTATATACCTTTTTGCCAGGTTTTACCTTTCATTATTCTTTCAATACCTCGATGAACGTATCCATAATCAATTTCAGCACTTAAAACCTTCTCTCCCTGTGTTTTAAGTTTTAAACGAAGGGGTTCCTTGAGACTGGGATGTATTGGTCCAATCGGTAATATCATAATTTCTGCCTCCCTCTAGCTGCTATCGCGTTAGGTCCAACACTTAAAATAGCAGCTAAGATCTCTGAAGGTCGAGGTGGACATCCGGAGACTTCAGCGTCCACAGGTATGAAATCTGATACAGGAGCATAAACACTGGATCCTTCTTGATTGAATACATCTCCAGATAATGGACAATTTCCAATAGCCACTACTATTTTAGGTTCAGGTACTTTAGCATATATTCTTTGCAATTTTTCTCTCCATTGTTCGGTTACAGCGCCGGCAACGAGTATGACGTCTGCTTCACGGGGATTATTGTGCACGTAGATCCCGTATTGTTCCAAGTCGTAACGAGGGGAAAGCAGAGCTACTACTTCTATATCGCAGCCATTACAGCCTCCAGTATTTATTAGACAAACATGGATGGAACTTTTTCGTATAACGTCTTTAAGCGCATCTAACATTTCTTTACCTCTTTAAATACTCTAATAGTTCTCTCTTACCGTCTTCTAATGCATTTTCATAAGATTTATTTTCTTTAATAACCTCAAATGTTATTTTATTTTTTATTTCCTCTGCTTCATCTTCAGTTAAAATATTAATTACATCACAGAGCCAACAAAGCCTTAAATCAGTATGTATTCTTTCTTTAGTACATCTAAATTTGGATGATTCGAATCGGGGTTGTAAAGCCTCTAGACTAGACATATCCAGTCTTTTCATGAGGATTTCTTCTAGTTCTTCTGGTGAAATTTTAAGTTCCTCCGAAAATGGAATGATAACATCTTTATGACAAGTGTAACTTTTAATTATTCTTTTTTTCATTCTAAGGAGAAGTTCTTCATCATTAACTGCTTCTTCTTCTTTAACATATTCGAATTCTTCTTCTAATTCATCTCCGAATTGTTCTTCAGTCATAATATAACCGTCCTTAAAATCCAGATGAGTCCAGCAAGTGCAAATCCAATTATGGTTTCATATCTTCCATATCCCGGTCTCATACCAATTACTATGGCTATTAGAAACACACCGATGGCGATGGTAACAAATGATGGAATTATTGATATTAATGGATAGTTTAATACCAACATCCAACCAATTATAGCCAATATTAAGGCTATTAAATCTATATTACGGGTTATAAATGGTTCAGTATATTTTTTATAGCTGAAAACTAATCCCGCTATAGATCCAATTACAAATGAGAGTATATAAAGTAAATAAAAGATTTGATCATACATTTTTCTATTCACCTTTAAGCTGGTCTGAAAAGGTATATAAACGAAATCGCGAATAATATAACCACTAATATCATGGCCCAATTCTCTAAATTTTCAGATAAATTGATGGCTGTTTTTTTATAAAATAACAGGGTGAGGATCATAATCAAGAAAACTGCTATAGTTAAAGGCAGTACTATTATCAATTGTAGAAAAGTTGCCAATACACTCATCAGAAACGCGCCGAATACAGCTAAAGCCATCAGAAACAATGTATCTTTTTCTTTTTCTTCCATTTTATAAAATTCTCCCTTCATTCATTTTAGCATTTTTAGTATAGAAGTAATATCACTGAACCCACAATCCCTATAAAGGCTAGTGTTACTTGAGTCATTACCGAATGATTCGGATTTAATATAGGAGTTAAGGCATTAATAAACGCCACAAATGCAGTTATAACCACCATTCCAATTAGATAACCCACCGGATTTAATCCACCAATAAATACAGTTAGAAAGATCCATAAAAGCATATACCAAGCTATGGATTCTGAAAACATTAAATATCCTCTTAAAAGGCCAAAATGTTCGGTTTCATATCCAGATACTATATCTTTTCCCTTTGTAATGGCGAATGGGGAATAAGGAGACTTAGAAAGTATCAGTACAAAAAACATGAGAGCAGCTAATGGTATACTTAAAAGTAAGGCCCCATGCTGGTTTTGATATGTAACGATATTACTGAGAATCATAGTCCCGGTTTTAAGGTATATTATTATGAGCACAGCAAACAAAGGTACTTCAGCTGCTGCAGAAAATACCGCCCTTACACAACTTAATTTACCATAAGGTGAGCCTGAAGAAGATCCAGCATTATGTTCCACAATCTTGTGAATTGCATATATGGCAAAGAACAGTAAAAGCGATCCTTCGGTTACGGGACCTACTATAACAGCTGCTACCCATATAACACATAACATAGCAGTAATAGCAATGTAAAAAGGCATGGCTGCCGTTTTAGGGAATGCTGATTCCTTAAGGAAGAATTTAAAGGTGTGCAATAAATGCTGAATTATAGGGGGTCCCGGTCTCATCTGTATTCGAGCCATAACCTTTCTCTGAAGCCCGAGAAGGACGCTTCCCACTAAGAACGAAATTATAACGTTCAGAAGGATGTTAGCCATTAAATTCATTTTATATCACCGGTTATTGTACGTATATTATGATAGAATTTTCTATATTTTTTCAGTACCCAATAAATGGTTCTTTTCTTTTATCCTCTTCTTCTTCTTTTTTACCCCTAGCCATGGATAATAATCCAAAGGAGAGTATTGATAATGGTATAAATACAATGGAAATTGCATAAACTATCCAATTTGGTGGATTGATTATTAGTGCGTACAAAATGCTAGCCACTGAAATTACAAATATAAACCAGCTGACTGCTTTTAATTTATCCATTAGTTTTTTCACCTTTTTTTATTTTAATTTAAAGAATTGGGAAATTATGAAACAATAACATTTCAATTTAGAATGGTTTATTTATGATTAAAAGTATCTCAATAGTCCTTACAATCACTAATAAAGAACTTAAATGTATTATTAGTAGGAAAGGAGAACCTGGGGTTCTGAACATCTCTGCTTTAGTGGCAAAGAAAGGTGCTACCCCTGTCTCGCCAGCGACACCAAGGAAGAAAAGTATAGATCCAAAAGCCATCAAACTGGTGGTGTAAGGAATTTGAACAATCTGAAGTAGACTAATAGTTCCAGTTGCGGCAAGTACCAATGCCGCCCCGCCGAATAAAGGTAATGTACCTATCATTGCGATTAATCCATACTGGAATGCAGCATCTAAAACATCTATTTCTTTAACTGCTGCTACAATACCTATATTAACGATTCCGATTAAAGTTACGAAAAGGGTGAAATCAAACAAGTCTCCAGTCACCATAGCCCCCGCAGTCGCTAAACCACAGACTATAGCTAAGAATCTCCTTAATTTAAATTCAGCTTTGTCCACTTTAACTTCTCTATTCTTAAGAGTTCCAAATTCTGCTTCAACTTGGCTTTCTGTACTACTAATTGCAATAAGTGCAGTAAATGCAAGTGCAGCAGCAAACATGAACAGGTTAAAAGGTGTGAAATATAGTACAATGTCTCCTAAAGGAATTATACCCAGAATTGGTCCGCCTAATATTGATATATCCATGAAATTTTACTCCTTTTTGAATTCTTCTCGGCCCATAACACCAACTAAACTTGCTTTAAAGGTAACTTTAATGAATACTCCAAATGCTGATAGGAATAATGCTAATAACCAGTAATCTGGCGCTACGAAGAATATTAAGAATCCCACCAGCCATAGGCACCAAGCTATACCGGATGCGCCAGCTAAACCTTCCCATGTGTTAGATGGAACTCCCCTAGCAATTCTGGAAATTACATAGAATAATATTCCTCCACCAGCTATAGCTCCTCCAGTAAAACCACTTAGAAATGCCCCATATGCTACTAAAATAACCGCGAAAAATACGGGAGCAGTGGTTAAAACTTCCATATCCAAGTTTAGAGGTAACGGGAATAATTCTACACTTTTACCCTGTTTTCTTATTTCTCTGCTCATGAGAATCTCGGATATAGCCATTATTTCAGCTAATTCCACCACTAAACCAGGAAGAACCAGCGACTCTGCTAAATCTGTTCCTACTGAAGCCACGATTATGAGCATTCCAATACCCACTATATCAGTGAGTATCAGTGCATGGAGGTCATTTTTCTGATATGATATTGCTAATAAACCAATTAAACCAACGGTTATTCCAGTAAATACGGCTGGTAAAAATAATCCCACTACAACAGGTGATACTACATTAGGTACGAGTACTGTTGCTGTCAAATTCAGTCCTCCTTCCTTTTCATAGTGAAGTTAAGTGCGACCCATGAAGCTACCACGAATGCCATCATTAATATGCTAGACTCTAGCACGGTGTCGAAACCTCGGCTATAATAAAGTATCTCATCTATTAATCCACCTGGAGATGAATAAATGGATGTACCGAAATATAGGGTAGTATTACTTACAAGGATGGAAATAGGTGACAGATATCCAGTTACATAACCTTGCTTAGCTGCAAATTGTGGATACTGTGATTTAACAATACCCGGCTCTGTTAAAGGTGCACCCCCCCTATCATAAGGAGCAAATGGGTCTTGTTCATCAATCTGTAATTGTGGTGTTGGTCTAGGGTATAATTGATGATTATCATATGCCATTGGTACTATGAAACCTGCTATTAATACTAAACCTACTATCACTGAATAAAATCGGGGGATTCTTTTAGGATTAGCTAGTGTATTCCAGATTCTTCCCAATTTCAAAGTTCTGCCCCCAATTCTTCTAGTCTTACAATTGCTCTTAGAAGTATCATCGATATGATCGTGGTAGCTGCTATGTAAGTTAAAAGTGCAATAGTACTATTGTAAGTTAGAAGTATTAATGAAAGTCCTATAGCTGGTATTTCAGTGTTAAGAGTCCTTATGATAGGATCATTTACCCCAGGACCTATTACAGTACCTATACTGCCTATTATAACCAGTGCAACACCTGTATAAAACCATGTGTAAATATCAAGCAAGGATACCTTCCTCCCCGGCTTTTTCTTTCTCTTTCTTCTTTCTTATTTCATCTATTTTAATTATTCCAATTAAAAAGATAACTGTTGCAATAGGATCAAATATAGCAGCCGCCATGGCTACATCCAGATATTTAGCAGCCACTATCGTGCCTATTAATCCGCCTTGGAGTATTGATAGCATTATAACTTTATCAATAGGTTTAGGAAGGGCTATAACACCCAATGTACCAATAACCAATACTACAGCTGAAACATTGGTTATGGTTATAAGATCTAAAATTGAACTCATAATTTTTCCACCTTTCACTCCTCTAAAATAATTTCATTTTTGACTCTTCCAATGGAGTAAGCTATAACATTGGAACTTAAAGTAGAGGTTACAAAGTAAGTTATGGCAATTATAGCTCCGAACGGTGTCGGTATGGATAATGCAATAAGAGCAGAGAATCCAAAACTCATCGCATTCAAGTAGAACATCCTCTCGGATCTATCCTGAGCAACAAGGGCTCTAAATGCCATTAAAATTATTATGACACCAACAATTTCGATCAAAATCGACATTTATTCATCAAACCTATTATTTTTAATCCAGTTGAAACTTTTTATTAATTCAATGATTCTTAATTTAAGTTAATTTAGTGTACCTTCCCATCCTCTGGGCTATCTTACCCAATAATTTAGATGACCCAGAATGATAAATTCCTTGAATAGTGACTATAGCTAAGAGCATCCCAACTATAAACATAGCAGGGGTTATTCCAATAAAGGATGTTGCTACTATTATAACTGTTATGGTAAGGGCTCCAGTAGTACCAGCATATCCCGGG
>Ga0255362_1000016_pt1 | contig 59293 bp, 61 predicted proteins | sample GFST75r2metaG_FD_186000 | JGI IMG/M metagenome (GOLD analysis project Ga0255362, IMG submission 186000)
TGTTAGGCGCCGATTTTAAGGACAAGGATTTTTGGACAATAGATACTAGAAGAGATTATGAAATAGCAGATTATATTGTGGTTCCATCTGAATTTTGTAAATATACTTTTGAAAATCAAGGAATATCAGAAGAAAAGTTAGTTGTAATACCATACGGTTGTGATTTATCAAGATTTTATCCGATAAAAGGAAAGGATGATGGTGTTTTTAAAGTAATTTGTGTTGCATCTATTTGTGTTAGGAAAGGCATCCATTATTTAATAGATGCATTTAAACAACTGAAATATAAAAACGTGGAATTGATTTTGGTAGGAAAAGTTGAAAAAGAGCTTGAAAAACTTTTGTATGATTTACCAGGTAATATCAAACACATAACATATGTGCCTAATTCAGAGCTCAATGAACTTTATTCAAAAGCAGATGTCTTTGTACTACCAAGTTTGTCAGATGCTTTTCCATTAGTAGTAATGGAGGCAATGGCATCGGGGCTTCCAGTGATTATATCTGAAAATGTTGGATCAAAAGATTTTGTTATTGAAGACAAAAATGGATATATCGTTCCAATAAGAGATTCAATGGCAATAAAGAAAAAAATTGAATTATTATATAATAACAAAGAAAAAACTGAACAAATGGGTAATTGCGCTAGAAAAACTGTTTTAAAATTCAGTTGGGATGAATATGGTAAAAAACTTGTAAACTTCTATGAAACTATAAAATAGCCTGATGATATTGTGAATTAGAAAAAAAATCACTACTGAGGAGATATAAATGAAAAAAACTGGCATCTTTATTAGTATGGTTATATGTGCAATTAATATTAGTGTGTATACCTTATTGTATTTTGACAATAAAAAGAACATAGAAATATATGGTATGGTATGCATATTTTTATTGCTTTTATTACCACTGATAATAGCTGAAATAAAAAAAACATGGGATATATTCAATCCTTTGGTAATAACCAATATAGCATACTTTTTATATTTTGCTTACACCCCATTCAGTGATATGTTAACAAATAAGTTAACCTATGATGGGGTTTATATAAAACCATTTATAGCTAAAGGAAATCTATACGTTATTTTGGGAATTATAGCTATGTACATGGGATATAACTCCTATTTAATAAAAAGGCTGAAAATAAAAAAATTGAAGTTTAGAATTAATATCAATGCAACAAAGAAGATATGTTATATATTTTATTGTTTAACATTGTGTTGCTTCAGTATTTATATAAAATTAGTAGGGTCAAGTTGGATAAAGTTTATTACTTTAGGACGAATTAATACTAACTTAGATGTAAATATATTTAATAATGATTCACCCTTAACATTTTATATGTCCGATACTATTTATTTTAGTATTGTTATATATTTATTATTAATATATATAACAAAACAAAGAGTGAGAATTACCTTGCTATTTTTGCCCATTATTTTAACTACAATAACCTTAGGTTTCCGCTATATGATAATCATAATTCTAGGCGCACCACTAATATATTATTATCTTAAAAATAAAAAAAGACCCAAAAATATGCAGATTATTATATTTGTACTTTTAGCATTTTTAGTAGTTGGTGCAGTAGGCGGAACGAGAACTGATTTTAGAACCGGAGGAAAAATAAATAATGATGCTTTTTCTTTTGAATCTATGTATAACGCATTTATGATAAACAATGATATATACCATCCATTTTATGGAATGATTCATAATATACCAGCTCACCATGATTATTTTTATGGTAGCTCATTTGCATACATATTTATATCACCGTTGCCAAGGGCTCTTTGGCCAGCTAAACCAGAGCCGCCTGTTAAGGCAATATTATATTATTCACTATACAGCTATGAAGCGGTGGCTTCTGGGAGGGCCTTCCCCAATATAGGCGAATTTTATGCTAATTTTGGCATTTTTGGAATTGCTATAGGAATGTATGTGTTTGGAGCTATACAAAAAATATTATATAGATATTATAAAGCAAATCAAGAGAATGCATATGTATTAATAGCGTATTCAATTATATGGCCTTTTTTATTGCAATATATTAGTAGAGGATATTTTGTTCAAATATTCACAGCATTTGTTTTTATATTTTTACCATTGTGGGTTGTGTGCATTTTTAATAAACGTTGTAAGATATATGATATAAAATAGCCTAGAATACGGACTGGTTATTTTTTAAAATGACGAGTAAGGAGTAAAATATGAGTAAAAAAATAATGGTTAAATCAGTGGGAATTATTATGGCTATTTCTATTGTTAGTAAATTCACAGGATTTTTTAGAGATACATTAGTAGCCGGTGCATTTGGAGCAACATATATTGCTGATGCCTATTCAATCTCTATGACAATACCATATATTTTGTTTAACATAATTGGAGTTGCAATAGCCACAACGTTTATCCCTCTTTTAAGTGAAAGTTATAGCAATAATGGAAAAGAAGACATGATGAATTTCGCTAATAATGTAATTAATATAGTGATTGTGATTTCAATTGCTATATTATTTCTAGCAGGTATGAATGTTACATCACTAATAAAAATAATTGCTCCTAATTTACCATTAAACACATTTAATATGGCGGTGACATTAACAAGATATACTATATTTAGTTTGGCTTTTATGAGTATGACCAATGGATTTATGGCCATACTTCAAATCTTTGATGAATTTACACCTGGTGTGCTTACAGGATTTGTAGTTAGTATTCCTATAATAATATATATTTTTCTAGGGAAAAAATATGGTATATATGGATTAACTGTAGTGTCAGTTTTGGGTTTTGGTCTGCAAGTTTTAATTCAAGTGCCTTGGCTTATAAAAAATAAGTATAAGTACTCCTTTAAAATTAACATTTATGATAAAAGAATAAAAACAATGTTTATATTAATTTTGCCTGTATTAATTGGAACTGGAGTTAGTGAATTAAATATATTAGTTGACAGAATGGTTGCATCAGGTCTTCCCGAGGGGAGTATTGCTTCATTTGATTATGCTTATAAGCTTAGCACTATTGTATACAGTATTTTTGTGTACTCAATAATAACCATAATATATCCTAATCTATCTAAAATTAAAAACAAAGATATGATTTTATTTAAAAAATACATATGTAAATCAATTAATATAATTTGTATGGTAATGGTGCCAGCCTCACTTTCAATGATTGTTCTAAAGCGAGACATTGTTGAAATTATTTTTAAACATGGTGCCTTCCATGAGAGAGCTGTTATCATGACATCCTCAGCCCTAGGATATTTAGCAATAGGAATGGTTTTTCTTGGTATTAGAGATGTTTGCGATAGAGCATTTTACTCATTGAATGACACTAAAACTTCTATGATTAATGGAATTATAGGAATGGTCTGTTGCATTATTTCAAACTTAATCACTGTTAGATTTATTGGAATTCGTGGGTTAGCACTATCAATTACCATATCAGCGGTTGTAAGTACTATTTTACTATTAAGAAGTCTCAGAAAAAAAATAGGCGGAATAAATTTAAGGGGAATTCTAAAATCTAATCTTAAGATAACCATATCAAGCGTTTTTATGATAGTAGTTATATGGGTATTTAAGCAAATAGTTAGTGGATATTTCACAAGTTTAGTAGGTAAAATAGTACTATTTTTAATATATATTCTAGTAGGAATCAGTATGTACATTATAGGAATAAAATTGTTAAAATTAGAAGAAGTCTTGGAGATTGAAACTTTAGTAAAAAATAAGTGTAAGAAGACTAATATTAGTAACCAATAATTATGATTATGAATATTATGAAAAGGGCGGTGGCTTGAAACGCGAACAGCAACTATTAAAAAAGTTTTAATCCTAATGATTATTATTCTTATAATTCTCAAATGTTCTTTTTTAATTTGGGGGATGAAAATCATGAGATACAACAATATAGTATTCCTTTTTACTAGAAAAGTTGATGTGAAAAATTTTGGAGCAAAGGGTGATGGAAACACAAATGACACTAAGGCAATAAATGATGCAATACAATATGTTTATAAAAATGGAGGAGGGACAGTCTTAGTGCCCGAAGGAAAATATGTTTTAAAGCGTAGGATACCTTCTTCACAGGAAGGATCAATATTATTAAAACCTGGAGTATCATTGGTTGGTACTAACGCTACGTTATTGATGAGGGATAATGCAACATTTATCACCGCAAAAAGTGATTCTGGGAATGACAACTTTGAGGGGCATTTTGATAATCCTGGTGTATTGCCACCTAAATATGCCAGCATAATAGAGAATATAAGTTATGGTAGTAATACTGTTATTATAGACAATCCTTCTGCATTTGCAGTAGGAAATGAGGTGTTTTTACGAGCTGGTGACAATGAATATGATATTCATGAAACAAAATATTATACTATTGCTAAAGTAACAAATATTTCAGGAAATAAATTAACTTTGGACAAAACAATAGGGGTTGCAATGGATATTGCAGATACAAATATTAATAACAGAAAAATATGCGTAATAAATAAAGTAATGAAAAATATAACTATAAAAGGTTTTAATTTAATAAATGATATTGAAAATTACGGCAATGCTGAATCAGGTATAACATTAGACATTGCCGAAAATATAAATATAAAAAATATAAATGGAGAAAATCCTGGTGCTGGGCTAATAGGAACTGGTTACAGCAGTAATATAAGTATTAATAGTTGCATAGTATCCAAAAGTATAAAACAAAATGGGCATAGCGCTAAAGGCAGATGCTTTGGTTTTTATAATTCAGAGGGAATAACTCTTAAAAATATTTACGTTGAAAATTTTGAGCAGTTAGTCTGTTTTAATGAGAGTTATACCAAAAATGTTAAATTTGAAAATATTAAAGTTAATAATAATAATGTTAATAAGCCTAGAAGTTTAGGGCTATTTGTAAACGTACAGAATAGTGAATGCGAAGTAAAAAATATTGAGATAGATGGAAATGGTGGATGTCCTGTATTTGATAACGGAGCAACACCTGGAAATTCGGGAACTAGTGAAAATGTTACAATAAATACAAAACAAATGATAGGCGCAATTGATACCAATGAAATAAAAGGTTATTTAAAAATATATGATAACAATTCTGGACAATATGTGACTTTTAATATGAACAATGTAAAAAGGTATGAAGTGAGGATTGATTTAAAAGATGGTATGAATGGAGCACTATATTATTTACCAGCTGGGTTATGGGTTTCTTTTTCAATTTATACCTCACCCAATGTTAGTCCAGGGGATTTTACCTGGTTTTCTATTGGTAGAGAGGGTGACTATAATAACGGTAATAATTATGCTAATTTAATAATTCCGGGCAAAGAGTATAACGTAAGTGCTGCATATGGATCCATTTATCCTGTTTATTCCTTATATGATTTAAAATCAAAAATCAATGTAAATACTGCTAGTAATATAGGCGAAAATAAATATGCTATTGTTAAAATAAATATAGTAGCGCCTACAAAATAAAGTGGCAAGTGCTTTTAACTTGTCACTTCTAATTGGTTCATTTAAGCCAGTCTATGAATTGGTCCTTACGTATAGAGTCGGAAACTTTAGTTGAAAAAAGTGTGGTATTTTCATGTAATGAATGTTGTTTCCCTATAAAGTTGTAAATTATACGGTGTATCCAAGCAATAGGGAGTAGAAAGAAAAATTTTTGAGCATAGTTATATCTCTCACCAAGATTACGTTTTGGAGGGAACAAAATATGAGAATAATAAGATAAATAATTTCTTTTTACAGCATTTACTCTTGAATCTGAATGTTGTAATATAAAATCACTGTAACAATCTGAGGTGCCTAAGTTTCCAAAAATACTACCTGAAATAATGATATCCATAAATGTTTCCGATAATTTCATATCATCAATCTCTTCTGGTTTATATACAGGGGGTATATCTATATGAAAAAAATCCGTGCAAATTGAAAATATTATATTTATAAATTTTTCTAAATGACATAACTTCGCAATATTATAAAATTCATCCCAATCTATAGTATTGTCTACGGATTTAATTAATAAAACTACATCACAGAGTTGCCGTAGTCCAAATCCTGAAGATAATGTGTGATCAAGAAGGTGTAAACATAAATATATAAGTTGATACTCTGAAGAAAGTGTTAGTACAGGTACATCTAGAAAATATATGGGAACTACATTATTCCATATGTTATTTTCAAAGTATTCAGCATTTTTAGAATAGGTATCATTAATGAGGGATAAATGTATTTCAATGGACATATGAGATTTATGTGAGAAAACTGAATGTTTAGGATTAGAATCGTCATCATAATAACCTAGTTCAAATAAAATTTTTCTGGCTTTTTTTACATCTTCCTTGTGCATGAATATATCTGCATCCGACATAGTTCGGAGTTCAGGAAATGGGTAAAGTTCCCTTAAAACCAAACCTTTTAAGATTACAGTTTCTATGTTCTCAGCGTTAAACCTATCCAATACCTGTTTTATCTGTTTAATATGTTGAATTTGAGAGACTCCAGCTAGAATGGTTTCGCTTTTCCATTTTTGTAGTAATTCATCATTACAAAAATGAATTTTAATTTTTTTTAGTAAGGGGTATATAAGCGTATGGACTTCGTGAATTTTTGATCTTTCATATATATAAGACCAATCTATAGTAGAATAATTAATGTTAACATTTGTATATTGATTTATAGATAAGTCCACAAGATTTATCAAAGCTTTCTCATTTCCATTCATAATATCGCTTCCTTCTTTAATATGTTTAAATCTACTTTTTCAGTTTTTTCTTCATTATTTATTGGAGCTTCATAAACAATGCCATGTTCTAGCCTTAATATTCTAGTACATATTGATAGAGCAGAGGGTCTATGAGTAATTATTATACATGTAGGTTTATAATCTAAGCATTTAATGGCTTGAAGAATTTCCATTTCAGTGGTTTCATCCAAAGCAGAAGTTGCTTCATCTAATATTAGTATAGGTTTTTTACGTAGCAGAGCCCTTGCTATAGCCACCCGTTGAGCTTGTCCTTCTGAAAGTCCTAGACCTTTTTCTCCAATAATAGTATGAATATTATGTTGTAACTTATTCACAAAATCCCAGGCACAGGCTGACTTCAAAGCTTGTTCTAGTTCATTATTAGTAGCGTCAAGGTAGCCATAACGAAGATTATCTTCAACGCTACCAGAGAAGAGTGTATTACCTTGTGGAACGTAAGATATTAAGTAACGAGTTTCTGGGGATACCTTAATAGATTTTTTTTCACTAATTATATTTATTTCACCATTATAATTATTTATAAGAGAAAGCAATAATTTTATAAATGTTGTTTTGCCTTCTCCAGAGCGTCCAATTAATGCCACAATTTCTCCGGGAAAAATCGATAAACACACATTTTTAAGTACAGGGTTTTGTGCAATATACTGGAAGGTGGTATTTTTAAATTCAATAATCACTGAATTTATAGTTTCTAAATCTGAATAATCATAGGATAGCTTACTATTTTCAAGGGCGATGTTTTCAATTGCCATAACTCTTTCTACAGAAGCTAAAGTAGTGATGAAACTGGAAAAAGAACTCCCTAGTTCTGAAAGCGGCCCTTGTATATTTGCAGTTAACTGTAACAAAGCTGTTAATGTGCCAAATGTAGTAGTGCCATTTGAAATATTTAATGCTCCAAAACAGAATACAAGAAAATAACTTCCCCAATAGCCAAGATATAATACTATATTATACAGCGAACTAATAAAGCCCTTCGATAGAGATAATTTTAGTTTAGCATTTTGGATTCTTTTATAGTTATATATATTATTTTTTTCAATACAAAAAGTTTTTATAATAACCGAGTTTTGCATTGATTCTTGAATGAAGGATGTATTAGAAGACTCGGTTTCTTGAATTTTAAGATATAAATTTTTTAATTTATGTCCAAAAATTCTACTTATTAAAATTGAAATTGGGGCTATTAAAATAAGAATGATTGCCATCATTGGTTGAAAAGATAAAAGAGCTACAAAGGATGCTATTAATAATACAATTAGGGATACAGTATTTTGTATTGTGTTGACTATGAAGCTTGTGATTGTTGCCACGTCACTAGTAATGCGGGTTAATAAGTCACCACTATGGTATTTGGAGCTTTCTGTAAAGTTGCTGTATATAATATGGGAATAGAGCCTTTTTTGAATGCTACTTGAAAGCTTTGCTTGGCAGTAGCATAGCAAAATATTTATTATGGAATTAAAACCAATTTCAATGAATATCATTAAACACATGATAAATAAGTATTTATAAAGTTTAGCAAATTCACTATTAGTAGCATAATCAATTAAATACTTGCTTGTAACAGATCTATAAACACTTGCTAGTGATGCTAATATTCCTAAAATAATCATGCTAAATAGATATTTAGCAATTAATTTACATTGACATATTAGCCATATAAGCTTTTTAAACAAATTTTTCATCTCATCTTTCATTAGATTTTTTAACAACAAATTATTATAAATAATTACAATATTATACTAACACAACTGGTAAAAAAAGTAAATAAATTGTATTTACAAATAAAGGAATTTATTATACAATAAAAAAGATGGTAGAAAAATACAATTATATTTTTTGTATTACAACTAAATATTAATTTAAATGCTGTGATGCAGAAAAATATAAAAGCCATTAAGTATACATATGGAGGGGGGAAGATATATGGAAAAGAAGGTTTGGAATAAACCTGAACTTACAATATTGGGTGTTGAAAAGACAGAATTCGATGCAAACTATACATCAAGTAGTACAAACTGTAAGAAATCCTAGGTAATTAAAAAATACATATCCCAAAAGGAGAATAATATTTTGGGATATGCATTAATAATATTTATATTTGATTATGGAGAGATGTTATGAAATTAAATACTGAAAGAATAAAAAAATATTATTATAAGGTTTATGGATTAAACATAGAATCAGAACTTTCCATGCCAGAGCTATTATTAAGGGAGAATGACGATAATACTCAAGTTATTATTGCTTATGGACATATGCCTAAATGGGTTAAGGAAGGAATAATTAAAGGTGAATCTTGTAGATTTGAAAAAAATAGAATGTGGTTTTCAGTAGAAGATGTTGGATATTTTTATATTTCTAATGGTGAATATATAATGATGGAGCCAGATATAAATGCCAAAATTGAAGACATAAAAACTTTTTTGCTTGGAAGCGCTTTTGGAATGCTATTAATTCAAAGGCAATTAGTTACTATACATGGAGGTAGCATTGAAATAGATGGACATGCTATGGTGTTTTCTGGAGACAGTGGTTCTGGCAAGTCAACTTTGACATCTGCTTTTAGGGATAAAGGATATCCATTCATGGCTGATGATGTTTCGGTAATTGGAAGTGGAAAAGATAAAGTACCAATAGTTTATCCGGCATATCCACAGCAGAAGTTATGTAAGGATACTATGATAAAGATGGGATATGATCTTAAAAAATTTATTATGATAGATGATGACAGGGAAAAGTACATTGTACCAATTTTAAAACATTTCACAAAAGAGCCACGATGCCTAGGTGCTATATTTATAATTGATATTTATGAGGGAGAAAATATAAAAATAGAAGAAATTAAAGGCAAAGAAAAAATAAGTATTCTACTAAAAAATATATATAGGATAGAAATAATAAAATACTCTGGATTAGATAGTATATATTTTAGAAAATGTTTAGATATTGCGAAAAATGTTCCACTTTTTAAAGTTAAGAGGCCCAAAAATAAATTTTCTGTAGATGATGAGATTTCTGCCATAGAGAATTTAATTCACAAAAATAATATGCTACAAGGCAAATAAAATTATATGCTCATGGTATTTCTTAAGTGAATAATAATTGAATCATAAAAAGTTAAAATTAGGTGTAGATGGAGGTATATTATGAAAACAAAACAAAATATTGAGCTCAGCTCAATAATTGAAAAAAAATCAAATTTGGATGTTACTGAACTAAATGGAGAAAAGATAATGATGAATTTAGAACGAGGCGAATATTTAGCTTTAAATGATGTTGGAAGTAGGATATGGGAGATAATAGATGAATATGTAAATGTAAATGACATAATAAATAAGTTAACAAATGAATATAATATAGATTTTGAAACTTGTAGAAAAAGTGTTTTGGAATTTTTAGGAAGTTTAAATGATGCGGAACTTATACATATTAATTAAAAAGACAAAAATATTCATGTGCTTAAAATGTGATTATAAAATATTGTTGCTAGAAGCATTCTTTTTTAGTGGTATTGCAAGAGTAGCAATTTTGGTAGTACCATTTAAAAAACTTAAAAACTATATGGGCGTTTATAACTGTGAATCAAGGTTTGAAATAGAAGATGAAAAAGATATGGTTGTAACCAAGGTTGGATGGGCAATGAGGAAAGTTGTAAAATATACGCCTTGGCAGAGCAAGTGTCTTGTAAAGGCACTTGTAGTGCAACAAATGCTTAAAAGACGGAAAATATATAGCACTATATATTTGGGAGCATGTAAGGATGAAAAAAATAATACCATAGCACATGCATGGCTTAGGTGTGGTAGGAGAATTGTTACTGGTGGAGAAGTAATAAAACAATTTAAACAAGTAGCCAAATTTTGTAACGAAAAATAAGTATTAGACTAAATTATTTGTAAAGTTCATTAAAATATTGATTACAAATGGGATTAAAGGAGAGTGAAATAATGAGAGTTCTGTTCCTGAGTAATTATTTTTGTAAACTACCTAATTTAACTAGTTTTGGGACATGGGCACTAGATCAAGCGGAAGCTATTTCAAATGATAATGAAGTATTTGTTATTTCATTTACTCCATTTATACCTAAAATAATGGCATTTAATAATAAAATGAAATTATGGAGTTCTGTATATGATACATTGAATTTTAATAGTAATTTAAAAATATACTATCCTAGAATTAATCCGTATATATTCAAAAAAATAAAAGATTGGAGTATTTCAAGGCCAGATTTTTTAAGCAAGATACTATTAAAAAAAATAAAAAAAACAGCTATTGAGTTTAATCCAGATATGATAATTGCTAGCCATGTACTTATTGAGGGATTGATGGCTTATAACATAAAAAAAGATTTAAATATAAATTATATTTGTTTTGAACATTCACCTGATGATTTTATACCAAGAAATAAAAATCATAAAGATATTTATAAAAAAATTGTAGATAATTCAGCAAATTTTATTAATGTATCACAATACTCTTTTGACAAAATTGATGTGTATTATAATTTCAACAAAAACATTAATAAGGTACTATATAATTATAGTAAGGATGCTAAATATTATATAGATGAAAAAGAATTAAAAAATCTTGGATTTTATGATAAAAAGAAAAAATATATAATAGAAGTAGGAAATTACGAAAAAAGAAAAAATCATATGGAATTATTAAAAATTTTTAATGATATTAAAGATAGATATACCACGTGGAACTTAGTATTTGTTGGTGGGGCGCATTCAACTTTAAATGAAATATATGAATATATACAGAAAAATAATCTTTCCGAAAGAGTTTTTGTATTTGTAGATTTAAAACATGATGAAGTTTTAAATCTACTTAACTTTATGGATATATTTTGTCTTCCGTCTTTTGAGGAAATGTTTAGTGTTTCAGCATTAGAAGCCTTAAGTGCCGAGATACCAACCGTTGTTACTAGATTTAATGGATTAACAGATAAGATTTTTAATGACAGTTCTATTATTAATATAGATCCATATGGAAGAGAAAAAATAAAAAATGTTATTGTTAATCTTATAGAGGATAAAAGCCTAAGAGATAAATTAGGACATGATAACCGATGCCTTTTTGAAAAATATTTTTGCCAAAAAGTGTATGAGAATAATATTAATAAGATATTGAAAGATAGTTTGAATGCTAATATTTTCTAATCTAATTCTAATGTTACACTAATCTCCAATTAATTATTGAGATTTATAATTAAGTCATAATATTAATTGGAGGGATTAAAGATGACAGTAAAATTAGAATTAATTGATGAATTAAAAAGGCGAGCTAATGTTAGTTATGAAGAGGCAAGGGATGCACTTGAAAAGACCAATGGTGATATGGTTGAAGCACTAATCTATTTGGAAAAACAAAATAAAGTTAACCAGGAAAAAGAAAGCAATTTTTTCACTATGGTAAAAAAAATCATTAAAAAAGGTAATCGAACAAAATTTATTGTGAGAAAGGCAGAAACTACAATATTAAGCCTACCAGTAACAGCAGTTGTTATCATAACAGTTGTAGCACCATATGTAACGGTAATAGGTTTAATAGTGGCACTTCTAACTGGGTACAAAATCAAGTTTCAAGGTAAAAATGGAGAAGACATGAAAGTTAATGAAACTATTGATAAAGTAACTAATATAGTAGACAAAGCTAAGGAAAGTTTTACTGAGGATATTAAAAAGTAGAATATTATAAAATTCAATATGTATCCATTATCTGTTTTAAGTTTATGAAATGAAGTATAATAAAAATAATGCATCTAAGAAAATAATACAATTTAATTATTTCTTAGATGCTTTATTTTTTTAGATGGCGAGTAGAGTCAGGAGGTTTGTTCATGGCAAAACAGAAAATTTTTATTATTGAAGATGAACATAAAATTGCTAGGTTTTTAGAATTAGAACTGCAGTATGAAGGCTATGAGGTGGAAAAATGTTATGAGGGTAGGGCTGGACTTGAGATGTCATTAAAAGGTAATTTTGATCTTATACTTCTTGATGTAATGTTGCCATCCATGAATGGAATAGAGGTTCTACGAAGGCTCAGAGAAAAATCAGATGTTCCAGTTATAATGCTTACAGCAAAAGATGAAATTATGGATAAGGTAATTGGTCTTGATTTAGGAGCAAATGATTACGTAACCAAACCTTTTGCCATAGAGGAACTTCTTGCTAGAATAAGGTCTGCCTTAAAAATAAAAAGAGCAAACGAGAATAAACTAGAAATTTTAAAAATAAAAAAGTTAGAAATAGATATAAAAGCTTATAAGGTTTCTTATGATGATGAAACTATAGATTTGACTAAGAGGGAATTTGATCTATTGAAATATCTTGTAGAGAATAAAAATATAGTTCTTACTAGAGAAAAAATAGTGGAAAAAGTATGGGGTTACGATTATTTGGGAGATACAAATGTTGTGGATGTGTACATAAGGTATTTAAGAAGCAAAATAGATGAGAAATATAAAATAAAATTAATAGGGACAGTTAGAGGCGTGGGGTATTCATTAAAAGATGAGGGATAAAAAAAATCGGGTTATAAGGATTATCAAATATACAAAATTAATAATAGTATGGCCTTTTATATTTCTCAAAAAGTGTTTTAAATTACTTGACACGTTGAAAAAAAATATTGTTAAAAGATTTAGATTTTCCATTATATTCAAAATCACAGTAGTTTACACCTTTATTTTCTCATTGGCATTCTTAATGTTAAACCTAATAGTGTTAGCAGGGTTCACAGTATATAATGCTAGAAATGTGGAAGATAATATAAAAAAAGATTTTCAAATTGTTTCATATGATTTGTCTAGTAGTAATAAAATTTCTCAGTATGATATCAAAAAACTTTCAGAAATTGAAAATATAGACATAAGCATATTTGATCAGCAACATAAAATTGTTTACTCATCCAAACAAGATAAAAGCAAAATAAAGTTTTATAAAGAAAATGTTAATATTGGTGTAAGTCGCTTAAATGGGAAATATTTAATTTCAGTGCAAAATCAAACTGATGTAGTTGGCAAAGAAAATACGTTAAATCATAGTATTATTTTTAATGATTCGGAAAAATTTAATGGTAAAGAAGTTTACATTCAAGTTGAATATAATTTATCCAAGGAGTTAATAAGTACATTAATTCTTTTTATAAGTCTAATTTTAATTGATTTTCTTTTTATAATTATAATTGTAAGAGCAGGATCAAAGGCTAGTAGAAAAATGATTAAACCTGTTGAAAATATGACCAGTAGAGCTAAAAATATCAACATAAATGCTCTTGATACTAGGCTTGATATAAGTGGTGCACAAGATGAACTCAGGGAACTTGCTGAGACTTTTAATCATACGCTTGATAGGATACAGAAATCATACCAGCAGCAAAATCAGTTTGTAGCAGATGCTTCTCATGAATTACGTACGCCAATTTCTGTAATTAAGGGTTATGCAGAGCTATTAAGCAGATGGGGTAAGGATGATAAGGCTGTACTTGATGAGTCAATAGAAGCCATTACAACTGAGGCTGATAGTATGAAGGAGTTAATAGAAAAACTTCTATTTCTTGCAAGGGGCGATAATAATAAGCAAACTGTAGAAAAACATAACATAAAGTTCAATGAATTAATAGATGAAATCATAAAAGAAACAAGGTTAATTGATAATATTCATGAAATAATAAATATTGCAAATGAAAATATCAACATTAATGTAGATGAAAAATTACTTAAACAAGCATTACGGATATTTATAGATAATAGTATAAAGTACACACCTTCTGGTGGGAAAATCACAATAAATTCTCATGTTGAAAAAAAGGGAGTAGTAGTAACAATAGAAGATAATGGAATTGGAATCCCTAAAGAAGACCTTCCTAATATATTTAATAGATTTTATAGGGCAGACAAATCAAGAAATAAGGAAACAGGGGGTACTGGTTTAGGACTAGCAATTGCAAAGTGGATTATAATAATACATCATGGAAGTATTAATGTGACCAGCAAGGTCAACTACGGAACAACAATAACTATATTTTTACCTTTAGAAATTTAGGTATCTTCAAATGAATAGTAAAATGGGAAAGTACATAATGATATATACTTTCCCATTTTAAAGTCATAGACTTTGATTTAGGTATCTGAATAGACTAGCATACTGACTAGTTATTTTTTTGAAGATGCCTTAAATATCAATGCCAACCATTTTCATTAAATATTTGGCGTTGGTAGTGTCTGAGCGACCCTGTCTTAATTTATAATCAAAGTGGATTTTATTATCTGTATAATCTTCTCTGAAATGATAGTTTCTAATTCTATCATCGTTTACTTTTTCTAAATCACACAGCTCAAAATCATGAGTAGAAATTAACCCTGCACACCATTCTTTGTCTAAATTTTTTAAAACAGTTTTTGCTCCTATTATTCTGTCATTAGAATTAGTTCCTCTAAAAATCTCATCAATTAAGAATAACATTGAATCTTTTTGTGGTAAAAAATCCAATATGGTCTTAATTCTAGTAAGTTCAACATAAAAAGTTGATAGACCTTTACTTAAATCATCACTAATACGCATGGAGGTGAAGATTTTTAGTAAACTACAATCCATGGCCTTTGCACAAACAGGTGCACCTGCATAAGCGAGTACTAGATTAATGCCCATAGTTCTTAAAAATGTTGTTTTACCTGACATATTCGAGCCAGTAATAATAAAAATGTTATTTTTAAGATCAACATCATTATAAATCCTATCTGAAGCTAATATAAGTGGATGGCCTAGGTCACTTGCATTAATTTTAGGGTTAGTGCCTGAAAAAGTTGGGTAGCAAAGGTTTGAATCTAAATGTGATATTGTAGCCAAACTTGATATTACTTCAAAATCCGCCGCAGTCTCTAGATATTTTCTTATCAAAGTACCATAATTACCTTTCCAAGTTTCTAAATAAAACAAACACCTATAGTCCCAGAAGAACAGTAGATTTAATACAATGTATAGTAAAAAATTATTTCTGAAATTAATAGCACTTATAATTGTATCTAGTTTCTTTAAAATATTTGAAGCTTTATCTTTTACAAAGAGATTGTCTTTTAATTGGTTTAGATATGAATCTTTGAAATTCTCTCTTTCAATGAGTTTAAATATATGTCCATATGCAGCAAAATCATTATTAAAACTCTCCATGGAATTAAGCACAGGATAAACTTTTATTAAACTTATAACATTAATAAAAGCATGAATTAAAAACAAAATCAATAAAATATAATATAAAATAGGAATTTTAAGTATCATGGTTATAACACAAAATAGTATTGTAACTATTGGCAATACGGTTATGATTTTTTTTATATAATCTTTAAAAGTATTATTCAAATCTTCAATGAAATTTAATAGTTCATTAGTATCATTGGAAATTTTAATATTTGACATACCTTCATCTTCAAGATTTTCACAAAATTCTATTTTTCCCGACAATTCTTTTACAGCTGATTGTCTTTTCTTAATAGATTCTGTGTTAAGCTCTGGAGACTTCAATAAGCTTACTAATTTATTTCTACCTAAGAAGGTCTTTGTAGTATTGATCAACTGAAACAAAGAATTGTTTCCAAATATATCTAAATCATTAGAGTAAGGATGCTGTAAATCCTTAAAAGCCACACCGTTATCCTCAAATTCAGTCCAAGTACCAGCTATTCTTTTCATATATTTATCATTTATTATCAATAAACGTGTAAACTTTTTTAGTTTTGAAGATAAATTTCTATCATGAACTAAAAAAATTATAAAAAGAATTGCAGAAATCAATAACCCTATGAGTAATATAATTGATGAAGGTTTTTTTATAATTAAAAAAACCAATATTAAAATGCCAATAAAGGATATAAGTCTTAATGTTCCAAAAACACTATGACTTTTTTTTAGCACCAATTCCTGTGATTTAAGATTTTTGCTACGACTTATAAATACATCTGTTTTATCCATTTTTTTCACCTTCTCTAGAATTATGTATATTAATTAATGTGTCTTAATTAAAACATTTTTTTTGAACATGGTTTGCATATTATCATTTTACCATTATTTGCAGAAACAAATTCATTCCCAATTATTTCTTTATTACAAAGTTCACATAGAATTAAATCAGAATGACTTTTAGGGACCTCCTTTTTAATAAACTTGTTTGTCCTATTAGATGGCGGTGAATATACAATCTTTTCACTTTTTTCTTCTTTTAGCACAACGGTGTAATTTACAGAGTAAAGGCTTTCTCCAAATAACTCTAATTCAAATCTTGGATTAACCTTGTCATAAAATTCTTCAATTACTAGTCTTCTAATTTGAGCATCATTTATTATAAGACCACTTTTTTCAATTCCATCAAATATGCTTTTTGTAATATTATTTGTATCAGGATGCCTTTTTTCACTCTTATAATAGACTTTTAATACTGCAATTAAGGCCTCATCTAAGGTGACATTTGGATTTTGAACTCTTGTGGCATAAGCAATCTCTTCCTCATAAAGTGCGTATCTATCGTGATACTTTCCGGAATTACTTGGTAATATAGCTCTTCCCTGAGTGTTAGAAAGCTTGAAATTTGATTTTGTAATAGGAGATCCTAGTACTATAACTTTGGCGTAACATTTATTCATTATTTGCTCCTTGCATTAAGAAATATTTATATAAATATTATATCATAGAGTTGTATATAATATTTATTCTTTACAGAAAAGTTGTTTTTACATTTATATAAACTTAGGATATAATCTTAAGGTGAGTATACAATTGGGGGGTAAAATAGCATGGCAATTATTAATAAGAAAGAAGCATTTTTAAATAAAAAAAGAAAAAAAGAATTTATAATAGAGGGATTAACAGTAGAAATGGGAATACTTGCCATTGGAACATATGTTTTGACAAGGAATACATTTATTACAACATTTATAGTTGTGGTATGTTTTGTCGTTAGCTTAAAGTTTATAGAAAGCACAAAAATATATGACTGTGAAATTAAAGATGAAATGGATAGTAATAAAATTAAAAAAATAGTCAAGCTAATTGATAAAGAGGTAAAGTAAAAATGGAAAAAAATATAAAAATATTGTCTATAGAAAGTAGCTGCGATGAAACTTCAGCTGCTGTAGTCGTAAACGGAAGAAATGTATTGTCAAATATAATAGCATCTCAAATAGCAATTCATACTAAATTCGGTGGAGTTGTTCCAGAAGTTGCGTCAAGAAAGCATATAGAAGCTATAGCTGGCGTTGTGGATTCAGCAATGAAAGAAGCAAAACTTTCATTTCAAGAAATTGATGCCATAGGTGTAACTTATGGACCAGGACTTGTGGGAGCGCTTCTTGTAGGTGTTCAATATGCTAAAGGACTGTCATATGCTACGCACAAACCTTTAATTGCTGTTAATCATATTGAAGGACATATTAGTGCGAATTTTATCCAGTATAAAGATCTGAAACCACCATTTCTTTGTTTAGTTGTTTCAGGTGGACACACATTTATAGTATATGTTAAGGACTACGGTGAGTTTGAGGTAATGGGGCAAACGAGAGATGACGCAGCTGGTGAGGCTTTTGACAAAGTTGCACGAGCAATTGGACTTGGATATCCAGGTGGACCTAAGATAGATAAAATCTCCAAAGAAGGAAATGAAAATGCAATAAAATTTCCTAGAGCAAGTTTCCACGATGAATCATTGGATTTTTCATTTAGTGGAGTAAAGTCTTCGGTATTAAATTATTTGAATAAGATGGAAATGAAAGGTGAACAAATTAATAAAGCAGATGTAGCTGCATCATTTCAAAAGGCAGTAGTTGACGTCTTAGTAGAAAATACAATAAAAGCATGCAGGATAAAGAAGGTTGATAAAATTGCAGTAGCAGGTGGAGTGGCATCTAATTCATGCCTTAGGAAAACACTTAAGGAAGTAGGAAAAATAAACAATATAACTGTTCTATTTCCAGAACCAATATTATGCACAGATAATGCAGCAATGATAGGAAGCGCTGCATATTTTGATTATATTAAAGGTAAAAGGGCAACACTTGATTTTAATGCAATACCAAATCTTAAATTAGGTGAATGAAGTTAAATATACTGAAATTTTAAATATAACATGGATATTTTGTTAATGTTATATTTATTTTTTACATTTACATTGTAATTATATGTAATTTAAACTATAATATGTAATAGAATGGTGAATAATTTATTTAATTTGTGATTTATTTAGAGTGAACTTAATGATGTATATATATAAATATAGGAAAGGAGAATAGTAACATGTTTACAGGAGTAAATATAGATAAAAACCACACAAAAAAAGGTATTAATGTAGAAAAATTGCTGAATTTTATAAGAGCAAAATCACGTATTATAACATTCTTTGTGTTAATATTATTTATTGTTTTAAATGTGATATTATACAACAATCAGCTTATTGATGTAAATTCCAAGGATGTTTCAGTTGTAAATAAATTATGCTTAAATACTACAATAATCGGGGTATTAGTAGGAATGCTTAGTTCATTATTTATAATTGTCTGGTATGAGCAAAAAATAAAAGAATACAAACATAATGATTCGGTAAAAAGTTACGCTAGAATTTTTAGAGCTGATATCGAAAGAAGTACACGACTATTTAAAAACAAAAGATTTGAACTTGTTAAAATAAGTAATGTTACTATTATGAGAAATTGGCTTCAGTGTTTTGGTTATATTTCATCAAAACTTAGTAAAGAAGAGATACAAGAGCTTGTAAATTATTATTCTAGAATAGAGAAACTTATTGAATATGAGAATAGAATAAATCAGCATCTTGAGAGAATGCAAGGGTCAAAATTAAATGATTACCCATATATGCATGAATACAAGGAATTAATAGCTATGTTTACATATGAAACAAATAATCTTTTTAAGGTTGAATTATCAAATTTAGTTACTAAGCTAAATTATTTATGCAAATAAAGACAAGCTATATAATTTATATTAAAAATCCAGATTAACCTTGCAATTAAAGTTAATCTGGATTTTTAATAATATCTATAACTTAAAAATGAAGGATTGTAGTTCTATTTCTATCAAAACCTAAATAAAAATATCCAATTTCGGCCTATCTAATATTATAAAATACCTTGATTAGCATACAATGTAATAAATATATAGATATTTTATTAATAATTTATTAATAAAATATTGATTATGATATTAAATTATGATATTATAATGGAAAATAATTTATATACATTAAATAGGAATACAGTTATGTAATTCCTATTATAGCAATATTAATACTTTATTGTTAATATTGCAGGACTATATTTAGCAATGTCTCATTATTTATTAAATTTACAGGGGGGCTTTTTTTATGATAAAAAAGAAAATAGCATTGGCGATTACATTAGCAATGACATTAGGAATTTTTTCTGGATGTGGTACTGGAAGTGGTGGTAGTTCTAGCGACGAAATAGATATTGGAGTTGTAACGCCACTTACCGGATCAGTGGCTGCTTTTGGTAAGTCAGCTCGTAATGGTTTGGATTTACTACAAACCGAAATTAATGACAAAGGTGGAATAAATGGAAAGAAGGTTAAATTTATTTATGGAGATGATGAAAATAAACCGGCTTCAGCAGTAAATGTTGCACAAAAACTTATAAACGATGACAAGGTTGTAGCAATTGTTGGACCGCTTACTAGTACTTGTGCTAATTCCGTTGCTCCAATTCTAGAGCAGGATAAGATACCTATGGTTACAGGTACAGGAACTAATCCTAAAATCACACAAGCAGGTGACTATATTTTTAGAACATGTTTTATTGATCCTTTTCAAGGGACAGTAATCGCTAAATTTGCTTCAGGAGATTTGAAAGCTAAGACAGCAGCTATTCTTTATGATAACGGAAATGATTATTCAAAAGGGCTTGCAGATAATTTCCAAAAATCTTTTGAAAAAGCAGGTGGCAAAATATTAGATTCTGAAACTTATAATACAAATGATCAGGATTTTAATGCTCAACTTACAAAGATAAAGAATGAAAACCCAGATGTCCTCCTTGCACCAGATTACTATTCAACAGTAGGTATGATAGCAAAACAGGCAAGAGCACAGGGAATAAAATCAACTTTTTTAGGCGGAGATGGATGGGATTCATCTGATTTATTCACAGTTGGTGGAGATGCCGTAAATGGTGCATACTTTACTGACCACTATTCATCAAAAGATACATCAAAAGAAGTCACTACATTTATTGATAGCTTTAAGAAAAAATATAAATCTACCCCAGATTCTATGGCAGCATTAAATTATGATGCCGGGAAAGTATTAGTGCAATCAATCCAAAAAGCTGGAAAAACAGATGGTGAAAGTATAAAGAATGCATTAAAAAGTTATAGTGGTACTGTAGTGTCAGGCAAAATTACATTTGATAAAGATAGAAATGCAATTAAAGCAGCTGTAATTATAAATGTTAAAAACAATGATTTCGATTTTGTGAAAAAAGTTCAACCATAGTTTATTTATTACATAGCATGCTCTTTTACTCATGCTATGTAATAAGAATTAAATGAAATTGAGTATATAACGGAAATGGGGGAAAATAAATGGAATTTTTACAGCAAGTGATTAATGGGTTGGCCCTAGGAAGTGTTTATGCACTTATTGCAATTGGATATACTATGGTTTATGGAATAATAGGTCTTATAAATTTTGCACACGGAGATATATATATGATGGGAGCTTTCTTTGGATTTTTTGCTGCTTCAAAATTCAATTTGCCATTTATACCCACTTTAGCTATAGGGATGATATGTGCAGCTGTTTTAGGAGTAGCGATTGAAAAAATTGCATATAAACCACTTAGAAATTCGCCAAAGCTTTCTTTGCTTATAACGGCCATAGGAATGTCGCTACTACTGGAAAATGGAAGTAGACTTGATTTTATATTTGGACCAGATTATAGAACTTATCCGTCAAATCTTTTGCCATCACAAATTATAAAAATAGGAGCATTAAGACTGGATTCACTTCATTTGATCATTATTTTAATTTCAATATTATTAGCAGCATTACTTCAAATAATAGTATTCAGAACAAAGGTGGGAAAAGCTATGAGAGCCACATCTTTTGATAAAGATGCAGCTGCATTAATGGGAATAAATATTGATAATATTATATCAATAACTTTTGCTATTGGTTCTGCACTTGCTGGTGCTGCGGGAGTATTAGTTGGCATACTTTATTCTAGAATTGATCCCTATATGGGAATTATGCCTGGTTTAAAGGCATTTATAGCGGCAGTACTTGGTGGTATTGGAATAATACCTGGAGCGGTGCTTGGAGGAATAATAATGGGTATTGCTGAAACTTTTACAAAAGTATATATTTCGTCTAAACTTTCAGATGCTATAGCTTTTGCAATATTAATCGTAATTCTACTTATAAAACCTTCTGGTCTATTAGGTAAAAAATCAAATGTGAAAGTGTAGGTGAATTTTATGATAAGAAATAGTTTAAAAAGGTTCGCAATATTTATGGCTACTTCAATAATTATATTTGTTATACTTACTTTTATTATTAATCAGAATATAATTAATCAATATGATGTAAGAATACTAGTTTTGATTTGTATTAATATTATGTTAGCTCTAAGTGTAAACTTGATAGTAGGGTTTACTGGACAATTTACTATAGGACATTCTGCTTTTATGGCAATAGGCGCATATGCAGCAGCTATGCTTACAATAAATTTAAAGCTACCTTTTCCATTATCTCTTTTAGGTGCTGGAATTATAGCTGGTTTTATAGGACTTTTAATTGGGATACCAACATTAAGGCTTAAAGGAGATTATTTAGCAATTACTACATTGGGTTTTTGCCAAATAGTAGTAGTGGTAATTCAGAATATTCCGCAGCTTGGCGGAGCACAAGGACTTACAGGAATACCGCCTAAAACTACATTTGCGTGGACGTTTTTTACAATGATTGTAACAATACTTGTAATCTATAACATAGTTCATTCGTCACAAGGAAGAGCAATGATTTCTATTCGTGAAGATGAAATCGCTGCCGAAGCTATGGGTATTAATAGCACAAAATACAAGATAATGGCATTTGTTATTGGGGCTTTTATTGCAGGGGTCGCAGGTGGACTTTATTCACATTATATGATGTATATAGAACCTCAATCATTTAACTTTCTTAAATCTATGGATTTTATTGTGTATGTAGTACTAGGAGGCCTTGGAAGTATACCAGGTTGTATTATTTCAACTGCTGTACTAACATACCTTCCAGAAGGACTTAGAGGTTTTGGCGATTTAAGAATGGTTATTTATCCAATACTTTTAATTGTAATAATGATTTTAAATGCAAAAGGTATTTCTCCATCTAAATTGTTTAAAAGAAAGTCAAAAGGGAGGGATAAAGATGCCATTGCTTGAAGTGCGCAATCTTACCATACGTTTTGAAGGACTTATTGCAGTTTCAGATTTTTCAATTACTATGGGTGAACATGAGTTGGTGGGATTAATAGGACCCAATGGTGCTGGAAAAACAACTATATTTAATATGCTTACAGGTGTTCGTACTCCAACCGAAGGAATAATTCAATTTGCAGGGGAAGATATTACTAGGATAAAACCTTATCAGATAACAAAAAAAAGAATGGCAAGAACATTTCAGAATATTAGGCTTTTTAAAGATGTATCTGTGCTAGACAATGTTAAAATATCATTTAATTTTAGGGTTAAGTACAATTTATTTCATTCGATTTTCAGATTACCCAAATTTTTTAGAGAAGAAGAAGAAATAGAAGAAAAAGCAATTAATATTCTTAAAATTTTCAGATTAGATAACAAGAAGCATGAAATGGCTGCTAATTTATCTTATGGAGAGCAGAGAAGACTTGAAATAGCAAGAGCGCTTGCAGCTAGTCCTAAACTACTTTTATTGGATGAACCAGCAGCTGGAATGAATCCACAAGAGACACAAGAACTTACTGAACTTATTAAATGGGTAAAAAATGAATATAAAATTTCAATACTTCTTATAGAACACGATATGAAACTTGTTATGAATTTGTGTGAAAGAATAGTTGTTTTAGATTATGGCAAAAAAATTGCAGAGGGTACTCCAGAGGAAATAAAAGCAAACAAGCAGGTTATAAAGGCTTACTTAGGAGATGATGCAGATGCTTAAGATTAAAGATCTAAATCTATATTATGGAGTAATACATGCCCTTAAGAATATTAATCTGGAAGTAAATGAAGGAGAAATCGTTACGCTTATTGGCTCTAATGGTGCAGGGAAGACATCTACGCTTAGGGCTATTTCAGGGCTAACCCCAATAAAATCCGGTGAAATTAGTTTTGAAGGAAAGACTATAAGTAAGCTTCCAAGTTATAAAATGCCACATCTTGGTATATCTCATGTTCCTGAGGGAAGAAGAATTTTTGCAAATTTAACTGTAATGGAAAATCTTGAACTTGGAGCATATATAAGAAAAGACAAGGCTAATATTTCAAAGGATTATGAAAAAGTATTTCAAAAGTTTCCTAGATTAAAGGAAAGGGTTAAACAAATGGCAGGTACCTTAAGTGGTGGAGAGCAGCAAATGCTTGCTATGGGTAGAGCACTTATGATTAACCCTAAAATACTTCTTTTGGATGAACCTTCTATGGGGCTCGCGCCATTAGTTGTAAAAAATATTTTTGAAATTATTAAGGAAATAAATCAAGCAGGAACTACGGTTTTACTTATAGAACAAAATGCACGTATGGCACTTTCTATTGCAGATAGGGCATACGTAATTGAAACTGGCAATATTGTGAAGGAAGGAAATGCAAAGGAATTATTGGATAGTGATGACATTAAAAAAGCATATTTAGGAGAATAAGGCATAGGGTAAAACAGACTATAATACTGAATTGCTATTTTTTGACCATGCCTAAGTACAAGCAAAATGAAAAGGATTTTTCTTTTCATTTTGCTTGTACTTTTTATAAGTGATATAGTGAAATTTTTAAGGCGTAATGGATAATTTAATATTTTCATCTAAGATAATAAATTTAGGTTGACAACAAACAATTTTATTGTTAATATTTTAGTATAGTAAAGCGGTGCAGTGATGAATTGATGAAGAAAACTGATTATGGGGGATTTAACATGCGAAACTTAAACAATTATATACCTGAAGGTACACGAGATATACTTTTTAATGAATGTTATTCAAAAATTCAAATAGAAAATTTGCTTAGAGATGTATATAAAAATTATGGATACCATGAAATTATTTCACCAACTTTAGAATTTTATGATGTATTTAATATGAATGACCAGCCAATTAGTCAAGAAAAGATGTTTAAGTTGTTTGATAACAGGGGAAGAATCTTAGTTCTAAGGGCAGATATGACAACACCTATAGCACGAATAGCTGCTACTAAGATAAAAAAAGAAATGTTTCCAATGAAACTTTGTTATAGCCAAAATATATTTAGAGTAAATGAAATATTAAATGGAAAACTTAGCGAATTTACTCAATCAGGTATTGAAATATTAGGAGCACACGAAATACGTGGAGATGTGGAAGCAATTTACACTGGGATAGAAGCGCTTAAAAAGATAGGTCTTGAGGACTTTAAAATTGAAATTGGAGATTCTAAATTTTTCAAAGAACTTACAGAAACGATGAATTTAGATGAATCAAAAAAAGAAAATTTAAGAATGTTAATTCAAAATAAAAATATATCAGCCCTAAAAGAATTTTTAGACGATAATAAAAAAAATATAGATAAAAATATAAGTTTAGTTTTAGAAAAACTTCCGGAACTTTTTGGAGGTAAAGAAGTTATAATTGAAACACAAAAACTTTTAAATAATGCTGATAATATGACATCACTTAAATGTATAGAAGATGTTTATGAGGTAATGGATAAACTTGGACTTAGTAAATACATATCCGTTGATCTTGGGATGCTGCAAAATTTGAATTATTATTCAGGCTTAATATTCAGAGGATACTGCATGGAAGTTGGTGACAGTATATTAAGTGGAGGAAGGTATGATAAATTAATTGAAAATTTTGGTGAAAGCTTACCAGCCACAGGGTTTGCCATAAATGTGGATATTGTACTTGAGGCACTTAGGCTTCAGGAAAAACTAACTCCAGATAAGGCTATAGAAAAAGTAGTTTTTTGTGATATTGTCAACTTAAATAAAGGATATGCTTTATTAAAAACTATTAATAGAGCTGGAGTTAAAGCGGAAGTTGCATTATTTGATAGTGAGGAAGAAGCCTTAGAATATTGTGAAAGAGTTGATTGTTATTGCTTGATAAATGTGATAGATAAAACAGAACACAAGATGGGGAGTAATGGTTGGTCAAAAAAAGAATACAAATTTTAGAAATGGGGATTTTTTATTATGGAATGCTTAAAACCGTTAAGAATAGCACTTACAAAGGGAAGGCTTGAAAAATTCTCTATAGAAATATTTGATAAGATAGGTATAGACACAGAGGAATTAAAAAATAAGGGCAGGAAATTAGTACTAAGCGATAAGAAAAATAATATTCAATTTGTATTAGTAAAGGCTGCAGACGTATTAACCTATGTGGAGCATGGAGCAGCTGATATAGGAATAGTTGGTAAGGACACACTTCTAGAAGCTGGAATAGATTTTTATGAAGTTGTGGATTTAAAGGTTGGTAAATGCAAATTTGCATTAGCATCCATTCCTAGTTTTGATTTAAATAAAGGTTACAATAGAAAAAAAATAGCAACTAAATACCCAAGAGTTACTAGAGAATATTTCAGAAAACTAGGCAAGGATGTTGAAATAATTAAAATTGAGGGATCAGTGGAACTTGCACCGATAATTGGACTTTCAGATGCGATTGTGGATATAGTTGAAACAGGAACTACTTTAAAGGAAAATGGGTTAGTTATTTTTGATGAAATATGTGACATCAGTGCTAGAATGATTGTAAACAGAGCTAGCATGAAGATGAGAATTGATAAAATAAAAAAAATCATAAGTGATGTTCAACAAGTAGTTAACAATTAGGGGGGCGCATAGATATGAGTGAACTAATAGATATATTACATGCAAATTCAAAGCAGGCAAAAAATTATTTTAAAAGCCTAAAGGAAAGATCAGGTAGTACTGAGGAAGATGCAAATAAAGTTGTTCAAGAAATACTCCAAAATGTTAAAAAAGGCAAAGATAAAACTTTACTTGATTATACAAGAAAATTTGATTGTAAAACAATAACATCCTTAAATGTAAGTAAGGAAGAGATAAGTAGTGCTTATGGAAAAGTTGAGGCTGAATTTATAGATGCATTAAAAACTGCGCAAGGAAATATTACGGAATTTCATGAAAAACAAAGGGAAAAAGCTTGGATCATGACTAGGGACAATGGGGTAGTTATGGGACAATTAGTTAGAGGGCTCGCTAGAGTTGGAATTTATGTTCCAGGTGGAACTGCGTCCTACCCTTCTTCAGTATTAATGAATGCTATACCTGCAAAGGTAGCTGGGGTGGAAAAAATAGTTATGGTCACACCTCCACAAAAAGACGGAAATATAAATCCAGCAATACTAGTAGCAGCGGATATTGCTGGGGTAGATGAAATATATAAGGTAGGCGGAGCTCAAGGCATAGCTGCACTTGCTTATGGAACGGAAACTATAAAAAAAGTTGATAAGATAGTTGGACCTGGAAATATATTCGTGGCACTTGCAAAAAAAAGTGTATTTGGATTAGTTGATATAGATATGATAGCAGGACCAAGCGAAATATTAGTGCTAGCAGATGAAACAGGTGATGCCAGTTTTATTGCAGCTGATTTAATGTCTCAAGCAGAACATGATAAGTTAGCATCTGCTATTCTTGTAACCACATCTAGAGAACTTGCCGTGAAGGTACAAGGAGAAATAAAAAAACAGATTGAAGGTTTAGCTAGAAAAGAAATAATTGAAGAATCACTAAAAAACTTTGGGATTATATTTGTAGTAGAAAATATAGATGAAGGAATAAATCTTGCAAATGACATAGCACCAGAACATTTTGAACTAGTTGTGAAAGATCCATTTTTATATCTAGGAAAAGTTAAAAATGCAGGATCAATCTTTCTTGGAAGTTTTTCACCTGAGCCACTAGGAGATTATATGGCAGGTCCTAATCATGTGCTACCTACAAGTGGCACTGCTAGATTTTTTTCGCCATTATCCGTGGATACATTTATTAAAAAATCTAGCTATATTTATTATAGTGAACCTGCACTGAAAGAAGTTAAGGATAAAATAATAACAATAGCAGAGGTGGAAGGTCTAACAGCGCATGCAAATGCAATAAAGGTAAGATTTTAGGGGTGATATAAATGGGAAAAAGAGAAGCTTCAATTACAAGAGAGACATTTGAAACTGGAATAGAAATGAATTTAGAGCTTGATGGAGAAGGAAAATCAGAAATAAATACAGGGGTTGGTTTTCTTGATCATATGCTTACACTCTTTGCAAAGCATGGATTGCTAAATTTAAAGGTTAAAGCAAAAGGGGATTTATACGTGGATTCACATCATTTGGTTGAGGATGTGGGAATTGTATTGGGAAAGTGTATAGCTAAGTCTTTAGGAGATAAAAATGGCATAAAAAGATACGGAACTTCATATTTACCAATGGATGAAAGTCTTGAACTTGTGTCAATGGATATTAGTGGAAGACCCTTTTTAGTATTTGAGGGAGATTTTGAAACTAAGATACTTGGAAACTTTGAAACAGAAATGGTAGAAGAATTTTTTAGAGCTGTGGCTATGAGCTCTGGAATAACCCTTCATGCAAAAGTGTTATATGGTAAAAACACTCATCACATGATTGAAGGACTTTTTAAGGGACTTGGGAGAGCTTTAAGAGAAGCAATAGAAATTGATCCAAGGATTAAAGGCGTCATGTCTACAAAAGGCAGCTTACAAAATGACTAGTTCTAAATTTCGAAAAAATGTGAGGTGATTACCTTGAAAAGTAAAAAGATTAGTATTGTTGATTATGGTATGGGAAATATAAGAAGTGTACAAAAAGCATTTGAATCTTTTGGGACTACATGTAATATTACTTCAGATGAAGATGAAATATTAAGTAGTAACGGTATCATTTTGCCTGGTGTAGGTGCTTTTCCAGATGCTATGGCTAATATAAAAAAAATAAAAATTGATGTTACTTTACAAAAAGCTATAAAGATGAATATACCCATACTTGGAATATGTCTTGGAATGCAATTACTTTTTGATGAAAGTGATGAAGTTAGAAATACAAAGGGATTAGGTTTTATTAGAGGAAAAATCAAAAAATTTCAAATAGATTTAAAAGTACCTCATATGGGCTGGAATAATTTAAATATAATAAAATCATCTCCTATTTTAGAAGGGGTAAAAAATAATAGTTATGTGTATTTTGTGCACTCTTATTATGCCGAGATGAATGAAGAAAATATAGATGCGGCAACATTATACGGAGCTAATGTCCCGGCCGTTGTAAGTAATGGAAATATATTTGGAACGCAATTTCACCCAGAGAAGAGTGGGGATCCAGGAATTCAAATGCTTAAAAATTTTTGGAAACTATGTGATTAAGGCTAGTTCGGTGATGATGCCTAATAAAAGGAGAAATGATTTTTATGATTATATTCCCGGCAATGGATTTAAGAGATGGAAAATGTGTAAGACTATATCAAGGGAAATTTGATGCACTAGAAGTGGTAGGAGAAAACCCAATAGAGGTTGCTATGTCTTTTAAAAAAGCAGGAGCAGAATATATTCACATGGTGGACCTTGATGGAGCATTAAATGGTACTATTAAAAATATAGAAATTATATTAAAGGTAATAAAGGAAGTTAATATTCCTGTAGAACTTGGTGGAGGTATAAGAGATATAAAAACTGTGGATGCTTTAATAGAAGCAGGGGTATCAAGGGTTATACTTGGAACTGCAGCTTTAAAAGATAAAAAATTTGTAGCAGAGGCTGCAGAAAAATATGGTGACAAAATAGCCGTAGGGATAGATGCTAAGGATGAGAAGGTTGCAGTAAACGGTTGGACAAATATAAGTGATGTAAATTATATAGATTTTGCTAAGGAGATTGAAGCAATAGGGGTGAAAACTATAATATTTACGGATATAAGTAAGGATGGAACATTAATGGGTCCAAATCTTGTCCAATTACAAAAGATAAATGATAGTGTAAGCTGCAATATAATAGCTTCAGGTGGAATAAAGGAATTGGAAGATTTAAGGATTATAAATAAAATGCGACTTTATGGCACTATAGTTGGTAAGGCAATATATTCAGGAAATGTTGATTTAAAAGAAGCTATAGCAGCCGGTAGTCAGATTATTGAAAAAAAGCAGGGGTTATAAAAATGAGTAAATTTTGGAACGAAATTACGAAAACTATAGAGCCATATATTGCTGGAGAACAACCAAAGGACAAAAAATACATAAAATTAAATACAAATGAAAATCCATATCCACCATCACAAAAAGTGTTAAAAGCAATAAAAGATGCAGCTAGCAGTGATTTAAGATTGTATCCTGACCCTGATTGCGAAAAATTACGTGAAACTGTTGCCGGTTATTATGATTTAAATAAAAATCAAGTGTTTGTAGGAAATGGTTCAGATGAAGTATTAGCACTTTCATTTTTGACTTTTTTTAACAGTGATGAAGCAATAGTTTATCCAGATATAAGTTATAGTTTTTATCCGGTGTATGCTAATCTTTATGGGTTAAAGACAAGACTGTCAAAACTAAATGAAGATTTTTCTATAAATATGGAAGATTTTTTAAGTAAAAACGGTGGAGTTATAGTGCCAAACCCCAATGCACCAACAGGTAAATTTTTAGAGGTATCCGCTATAAAAAGAATTTTAGATTATAATTCTGAAAAGGTAGTAATAATAGATGAGGCATATGTGGATTTTGGCGGTGAATCTGTGGTAAGTTTAATAAAGGATTACCCTAACCTTTTAGTTGTGCAGACACTATCAAAGTCTAGGTCACTTGCTGGAATGAGAGTTGGACTTGCACTTGGACAGGAAGAACTTATTCATGGATTAAACAGAATAAAAAATTCTTTTAATTCTTATACTGCAGACAGAATAGCACAGGTGGCAGCAGTAGCAGCATTTGAGGATGAGAAGTACTTTAAAAAATGTACAAAAAGAATAATAAAAACAAGGGAAAACACAGTAGAAAAACTTACCAAGATTGGGTTTGACGTTGTTCCATCAAAGGCTAATTTTATATTTGTTTCTCATAAGGAAATATCAGCAGAGACATTGTTTATAAAACTCCGTGAAAAAGGCATACTTGTAAGGTATTTTAACAAACCTAAAATAAATAATTATTTAAGAATAACAATAGGTTCAGAAGAAGAAATGGATGTATTCTTAGAAAAAGTTAAGGAAATAATAAAGTAAGGGGGCTATGTTATGCTTACAAAGAGGATAATACCTTGTCTTGATGTGAATATGGGTAGAGTTGTGAAGGGAATAAATTTTGTGGATTTAAAAGATGTGGGAGATCCAGTTAAAATTGCTGAATTTTATAATGAAGAAGGCGCAGATGAAATAGTATTTTTGGATATAACCGCAACTTCCGATGGAAGAAGCACCATGATAGATGTAGTAAAAAGGACAGCAGAAAAGATATTCATCCCACTTACTGTGGGAGGGGGCATAAGGACTCTTGAAGATTTTCGCGATATTTTGGCAGCTGGAGCGGATAAAATTTCTATTAATTCCTCAGCTGTAAAAGATCCAACTCTTGTAAAAAGAGCAGCTGAACGCTTTGGAAGTCAATGCATCGTTGTAGCCATAGATGGAAGAAAAAGAAAAGATAATACAGGATGGAACGTGGTAATAGCTGGAGGTAGAATAGATACTGGACTTGATGCTATAGAATGGGCTGAAAAAGTTGAAAAACTTGGCTGTGGTGAAATACTTTTAACTAGCATGGATGCTGATGGTACTAAAAATGGTTATGATTTAGAACTGACCTCAGCTATAACTAGTAGCGTGAATATTCCGGTTATAGCATCAGGGGGTTGTGGAACTATAGATCATTTTTATGAGGTTTTTGATAAAACCAATTGTGATGCAGCTCTTGCAGCTTCTTTATTTCATTACAGAGAGCTTACCATTAGAGATGTTAAGGAATATCTAAAGGAAAAAGGTGTAAGTGTAAGAATTTAATTTTTATTATGCATCTGAAAGAAAATAGACTAGCATACCGACCAGCTATTTTTTTGAAGATGCCTTATGTTTCATAGGAATGGAGTGTTTGGTTATGAGGGCTATAGAGTTACTTGAAACAGTAGATTTTAGTAAGGGTTTGGTACCAGCTATAATTGTAGATGCTGAAAATAAGGAAGTTTTAATGCTTGCTTATATGAATAAAGAATCACTAAAAAAAACAATTGATACAAAAACTACTTGGTTTTGGAGTAGATCTAGAAATGAATATTGGAATAAGGGTGCAACTTCAGGACATGTTCAAAATGTTTTGGATATAAAATTGGACTGCGATAATGACACTCTTCTTATTGAGGTTGAGCAAGTGGGGGCAGCATGTCACACAGGAAGCAGAAGTTGCTTCTTTAAAAATGTAGAATTCTAGGATATTTGTTTTAGATGCCTAAAATAAAGGGGAAAAATTATGAGCGAAGTTATAAATGAACTATATCAAACTATTCTTCAGAGAAAAAAAATTCCACTAGAGGGTTCATATACAAACTATCTTTTTGAAAAAGGTCTTGATAAAATTTTAAAAAAGGTGGGGGAAGAAGCAACAGAAGTAATAGTTGCAGCAAAAAATTCCGATAAGGTAGAGGTTGTTAATGAAGTATGTGATCTAACTTATCATTTATTGGTGCTGCTAGCTAATGAAGGAGTTGACCTAAGGGACATTGAGGCAGAACTTGGGAAAAGAGAATTAAAAACTGGAAATAAAAAGAAAGAGAGAAAGGCGATCAAAAACCTTTAAAAGATAAAAGCAAAAAGTTAAGGGAATACTAAAAGTTTTGTTTAAACAACACTTTTAGTACTCCCTTTATTTATTTAGTTAAAATGAAATTACCAATAAGGTATTTTTTTTTGCATTTAAGTCTCATATGCTCAATTATTTTATAAAAAAATTACAATATCAGATTGTTTTAAAACGTTTACTTGATGTGATAACGTTTTTATTATACAATACTAAACGGAACTAAACAATATATATAAATACAAAAAAATAAAAGTATTATTGTACTTATATACAAAGGGGACAAAAAATGAAAAACAAAAAATTAGTATACATTTTTAATGAAGGAAATGCATCTATGAAAGACCTTCTTGGGGGAAAAGGTGCTAATATCGCCGAAATGACTAAACTAGGTATTCCAGTACCACAGGGATTTACTGTGACTACAGAAGCTTGTTCTGATTATTACAATTGTGGCAAAAAACTTTCAAATCAGGTTATAGAGCAAATTAATAATGCACTAGAAGATCTTGAGAAAGCAAGTGGAAAAAAATTTGGCAGTACATTAAAACCGTTATTGATTTCAGTGAGATCTGGAGCAAGGGTTTCTATGCCGGGAATGATGGATACAATTCTTAATTTAGGATTGAACGATGAAACTGTAGAAGCAATGTGTAATTTAACTAAAAATTCAAGATTTGCTTACGATTGTTATAGAAGGTTTATTCAAATGTTTGCAAGTGTTGTTATGGATATAGATGATTCTCTATTTGAACAGTGTATTTCTAATCTGAAAGAAGCTAAAGGTTATAAAGTTGATACAGAACTTACAGGGGAAGATTTAAAAGGTTTAGTTGTAAATTACAAGAAAATTTACAAAGATCATATAGGCGAAGAATTTCCTAATGACCCTAAATTTCAATTGTTTGAAGCTATTTCTGCTGTTTTTAGGTCTTGGGACAATAATAGAGCAGATGTTTATAGAAAAATGAATAATATACCATGGGATTGTGGTACAGCTGTTAACATTCAAGAAATGGTTTTTGGTAACAAAGGTGAAGAATCTGGAACAGGTGTTGCTTTTTCTAGAAATCCTGCTACAGGAGAAAAAAAGATTTTTGCTGAATATTTGATGAATGCTCAAGGTGAAGATGTTGTTGCTGGAATTAGAACTCCAGAAGATATTTCTACTTTAGAAATAAGAAATAAAGCAGTTTATGACGAATTTGTTGCTATTGTAAATAAACTGGAATTTCATTATAAAGATATGCAAGACATGGAGTTTACCATTGAAGATGGAAAATTATTTTTCCTGCAAACTAGAAATGGTAAAAGAACTGCTAATGCTGCGTTGAAAATTGCTGTTGATTTAGTTGAGGAAGGTATTATAACTAAAGAAGAAGCTATTTTAAAAGTTGATCCAAAGCAACTTGATGTTTTACTTCACCCAAATTTTGATAGTGATGAATTAGCAAAAACCAAAGTAATTGCTAAAGGACTTCCAGCGTCCCCTGGTGCAGCTTCAGGAAAAATAGCATTTTCAACTGAAGAAGCTAAAAGAAGACATAAACTTGGTGAAAACGTTATTCTAGTTAGGCTTGAAACTTCACCTGAAGACATTGAAGGTATGATTGCGTCTGAGTGCATATTAACTGTTAGAGGTGGTATGACTTCACATGCTGCAGTTGTGGCCAGAAGTATGGGGAAATGTTGTGTTGTTGGATGTAGCAATATTATAATTAATGATAAAGAAAGATATATTGAAATTAACGGAACTAAATACTTTGATAATGATTATATTTCTATTGATGGAAGTACTGGGAACGTATACGGTTCAGCAATAAAAACTGGTGAATGTAGACTTGAAAAAGATTTTGAAACTTTTATGGCTTGGGCTGATGAAATTAGAAGTCTTAAGGTTAGAGCAAATGCGGATACTGTTAAAGATTCAAAGGTTGCAGTAAAATATGGCGCTGAAGGTATTGGTCTTTGTAGAACGGAACATATGTTTTTTGCTGCGGAAAGAATTGCGGCTGTAAGAGAAATGATAGTAGCAAAAACTTTAGTTCAAAGAGAAAGAGCTCTTGAAAAGATACTACCTATGCAGAGAAAAGACTTTATTGATATATATGAAGTTATGGAAGGAAAATCAGTAACTATTAGGTTACTAGATCCACCATTACATGAATTTTTGCCAACAGAAAAAGAAGATATACAGGCTTTGGCAGAAGAAATGTCTATTACCTACGAAGAACTTGATTCAACAATTAAAAATTTACATGAGGTTAATCCAATGATGGGACATAGAGGTTGTAGGCTTGCAGTGTCTTACCCTGAAATAGCAGAAATGCAAACTAGAGCTATTATAGAAGCTGCTATTATCGTAAATAAAAAAACTAGCTATAATATTATTCCAGAAATTATGATTCCACTTATTGGTGAAGTTAAAGAACTTAAATATGTAAAAAACATAGTTGTAAAAACTGCTGAGAAAATCATTGCAAAAGAAGCTGTTTCTCTTAAATATCATGTTGGAACCATGATTGAGATTCCAAGAGCCGCAATTACTGCAGATGAAATAGCAGAAGAAGCTGAATTTTTCTCTTTTGGTACAAACGACTTAACTCAAATGACTTTTGGCTTTTCAAGAGATGATGCTGGCACATTTTTAAAAGATTATTATTCTAATAAAATTTATGAGTTTGATCCTTTTCAAACCATTGATCAAAATGGTGTAGGAAAATTAATTAAAATGGCTGTGAATCTTGGAAAAGGAACTAATCCAAATATTAAACTTGGAATATGTGGCGAACATGGAGGAGATCCTTCTTCTATTGAATTTTGCCACTCTATAGGTTTGGATTATGTATCTTGTTCACCGTACAGAGTTCCTACGGCAAGACTTGCGGCAGCGCAAGCCCAAGTAAAAAAAACTAGATAGATTAGGGACAAGTTACAAGGTAATAATAAGAGTGAATAATTGTAGTGTGACAGGTAAAACTATAAATGAAAGGAAGTGTTTTTATGTCACATTCTACAGGAAAAAAGAAAACTAGGAAGCAAGATATGAAAAGTTCAAAGCCAGAAGTGGTTCGTGATGATGAAATTGAGAAACATAAAACAGAAGGACTAACTAGAGGTGAAAGATAACCAGAAAATTAAAATTCATATTACACGCGGCTAAGCTATTATAATAAATAAGATTGACAGCTGAGAAGTTTATAATAAAAAACATGTATTGGTCCCCATCTAATTATAGGTGGGGACTATTTTTACTTTTAAATTCCAATATAATTATTTACAAATGTTAATTATCCATATATTATGTAAGTAGATACAGATAATCGAGGTAAAAAATATGAAAAAAATTATCACTTATTCCCTTTTAGAAAAAAATATAAATTCAGATCAGTATTATGGTGATGTTAAGCTTTTGGCGGATGAAACATTAAGTCACGGGGAAAAAATACTTGGACAGGTTATTGATGAGTTTACAAAGTATGTTAGTGCAAATAGCATTGAAACATTAAGAAGTAGAGAAGAATACATGTTAGAAGCTTTAATTGTCGGTGTGCTTTGGAATGTATATGGGAATAATGCCAAAGCATTAACAAAAATCCAGGGTAAAATTCTTGTTAATCTAGTAGCATTAAGAAAAAAAGGAAAGGCTATAAAATCAAGTTCGGATTTTATTAGAGGTTTTTCGTCTACAATTTTTCTAAATAAAAAATCTACCAATGAATTAGAAATATCTATTCTTGGTTTAAAAAAACTCCAAGGGTGGATACTAGCTTCTGGTGAATTTAATGAAGAATGGAGACGAATTTCACATTGGGAAAATTATTTCGAAAGTTTGCAACATAAAGAACTAGAGAACATTTTAAAATCATTAATTAGCTACGGAGTATGGTTTAAAAATAGCAGTGAACTTTTAGTAGGAAAATACACATCAAATGTACAACCATTTCTAAAAAAACAAAAGGCTATGCATCGATTTAAGGAAGATATTATTTTTACAGGTAGACAAAGAACAGAGTACCATCTGAATATGGTTGGAGCAGAAATTCTTAATAGAGCTTTTAAAAGTGATTTTCTTAAAACGAAAAAAAAGAAATTACTCGTTCCAATTTGTATGCGAGATAAGCCAAGCAATATGTGTAAGGCAAGAAATACTAAGGACGGATATATTTGCGGACATTGTACCAAAGAATGTAGAGTTAATAAGCTCAGTGAAATGGGTAAAAAACATGGTTTTGAAGTTTTAATAATACCACATGGTTCGTCTGCATTTACAGATAAAAAAGTTAAGTATGGGGAAGTGGGAATTGTAGGAGTTGCCTGTCTTTTAAATCTTATAAGCGGTGGACTTGCAGCAAGACAATTAAACTTAGTACCTCAGTGTGTAATACTTGATTATTGTGGTTGCAAAAAACATTGGGATAGCGAGGGTATTATTACGGACATTAATGTGAAGGAATTAAAAAAAATAATTCTGGCATGTGATAAAAAATAGACTTGCATTATTGCTAGTCTATTTTTTTTGATGCTTAGTAGTAAATGATTTTTGCTGTAAAGTTATACATGAGTTCATCTAAAAATGCACTATCACTATTTTTTGCATAGCCTAACTTTTTTAGTGAAGAAACTATTCTCTCTTTTCTATCCTCATAAAACCGCTCTTCATTAAATTAATAATCACCAGATTTTGTGGCATACTATTGATGCGATGACACGGATTACAACCATAATAATTAGAGTAATTGATAAAAATATTGGTAAGGATATTGAAATATATCTTGATAGTGTGGTAGCAACAGAAATACATATAAACGTAATCCAAAAAGCACAGTTACCAGTTTTATATCTTATGAGTTGTAGTCTTTCTTCTGTCTTAATTGTAATCATCTTTTCTGCTCTTTCAGGGTTATTTTTCATTCGTTGTGTTATTATTACACCAAATACACCAGTGGGTATAAATCCAATACATATACCAAGCATTTCATCTCTTAAAATGTTTAAAAAAGTACCCAATATGAAAACCACTAATCCGACAAATGCTAAACTACCAAAAATAAAGGTTTGTTTATTAATATATTTTTCCGCCTTATAACTTAACATAATCTTCCTCCTCCATAATAAAAATATCTTCAACAACAGTATTAAATAATTGTGCAATTCTACAAGCTAATACAACTGAAGGGTTATACTTGCCTTTTTCTAATGCCACTATGGTTTGCCTTGAAACACCCACTTTATCTGAAAATTCTTCTTGAGTTATTCCATATTTTTGTCTGAATTCTTTTATCCTATTTTTCAATAAATCATCACCTCTTTGTAAACTTTACTTTACAATATTAATATATTATATTTATTAATAAATGTCAACTTTAGTTTACATTTATAAAAAATAATTAATAATAATATTAGCAAAAAAGTTAATACTAACTTCTGGAATATAATTTAGCAAAGTAAATGGAGATGATAAAATGTCGGATTTAAAAGAAAAATTTCAGAATGCTAAGGAGAATGTTATAGGAAAAACTAATGAGGCTTTGGGAAAAGCAACCGGTAGTGAAGAAACTGAACTTAAAGGAAAAATTCAATCAAAAAAGGAAGATATAAAGGATAAATTTCACGATGCCAAAGAGAATGTTGCAAAAAAAATTAATGATAAGTTGGACGAAAAGGATGAACCTTAAATGAATGATAATAAGCAACATGCACTGCCATGTTGCTTATCATTTGCCTAAAATTATTATTTATCGATTTTAAATCCTTGGCTTTCTAGTGTTGGTTTAACTTCTGGATAATAAACATATTGGTATATATTCGAAGTGGATTCACTCCAGTTAACTTCTTGTTCTCTTCCTATTTCTTTTAGGTATACTTCCATAGCAGAGTCATATCCATCTATTAAACCTTTCATTTTATCCTTATTGTAGGTTTCATCGTGTCTAAAAGCCTCAAGTGGAAACCTTGGTTTCTGTTTAGAAGTGTCAGTAGGATATCCAACAACTAAACCAACTAATGGATAAGTATATTCTGGTAATTCTAATAATTTAATTATTTCTTTAGGATTAAGTCTAACGCCACCTATTGGAACGATACCAAGTCCAAGAGATTCTGCAGCTACTATCGCACCGCCCATTGCTAGGCCAGCATCAAATACACCAGCTGAAAGTCCTTCAAAACTTTCATTTACAATTTGTTTTTTTTCTGTTTTTTCTCCAGCCAAATAAGTTTTGTACATGTCCAATACAAACACTAAAAATACAGGTGCTTCTGCTATATATGATTGGCCACCAGTGAGTTCAGCAATTTTTTCTTTTTTCTTTTTATCTCTTATAACTATAACTGAAGTCTCTTGTGAATTTATAGAGCTTGGCATTGCTTGTGCAGATTTTAAAATTTCATTTATAATTTCTTCAGAAACATCCTTATTAGTATATTTTCTTATGGATCTATGGTTTTTAATTGAATCTATAACATTATTCATATGCAATCTCCTTTAAATAATAAAAACTATTATTTAATATTTATTATAAATCAGTGTGCAACAAATGTAAATACACAATAAAATATTACAGTTTAATGTTGACAAAATTAGTACTTTAGAATATTATGTGTATTATAAAAGCATATTATTACAATGGCTTTGATAAGAAATAGTAACATAAAATTGGCTATAAGAGAGAAACCTTTGTAAGCTGAGAGGGGTTTTTAGTATGATTTATGCGAATGCATCTTTGAGCACTGTATCGAAAATTTTAGTAGATAACAGCGGGTGCGCCCGATAAAGCGTCTAGGTATGATTGTACCTAAGATTGAGATGTTATGTGGTTATCACATAATAATTAGAGTGGAACCGTGGAAGTTATTTCTGCCTCTATGTTATGCTAGGGGCTTTTTGCTTTGAAGATTTTTTTTAATATTAATCATAGTATATCGATAGGAAAAATATGAGAGGAGAATAAATATGAATTCCGTAGAATATTTTAACAATATAGCGGACAAATGGAATGTAATTAGAAGTGAGTACTTTGAAGAAAATTTAAAGTTTAAGGTTTTATCAAAAGTTAATATAAAAAACAAGGTGGTAGCAGATTTAGGATGTGGTTCAGGGTTTATATCATTAGCACTTTCAAGTGAAGCAGCTGTAGTTTTTTCTGTAGATAATTCTGTAAATATGTTGAAAGTACTAAAAAAATCTTCCCAAGAAAAAAATTTAAATAATATATACCCATTAAAATCTTCTCTAGTTGATATATCACTGTTCGATGAATCTTTAGATGTGGTATTTATAAATATGGCACTTCATCATATTAAAAATGCAGAGGTAGCTATTTCAGAAATGTATAGAATGCTTAAAAAAGGTGGAACTGTAGTAATTTCTGATGTTATGAAGCATAATGGAGAGTGGGCTAGAGAAGAAATGTTTGATGAATGGCTAGGCTTTTCAAATGATGAGATTAGCATTTGGTTTAAAAAAGTAGGGTTTAAAAATATTCATGTAGAGAATACAGATTTATTTTGCAAGGGTTATTCAAGCAAAGGTGAATACACAAAAACAGGGATATTTATAGCTACTGCAATTAAGGCATAATCCCAAAAATAACAAGTCGGCATGGTAGTCCATTTGAATTGTAACTTTTTTCAAATGCATAAAATAAAATAACAGGAGGATAAAAATATGAAAATAGAATCTTTAGTAATTCATGGTGGAATAGATGGTGATGAGAGGACAGGTGCGGTAAACGTGCCTATCTTTCAGACTTCAACGTATAAACAATCAGCATTTGGGGTAAATTCAGGATACGAATATTCGAGAACTGGCAATCCAACAAGAGAGGCTCTTGAAAAGTTGATTTCTGAATTAGAACATGGTTATGCAGGATTTGCTTTTGCCTCTGGTATGGCAGCAATTACAGCAGTAATTACTTTATTCAAGGCAGGAGATAAAATAATAATATCTAATAATATATATGGAGGAACTTTTAGAGTATTGGATAAAATATTTAAGAACTTTAATATAGGATATATTATTGCAGATACAACGAACCTTGCAGAAGTCAAAAAAAGTATAGATAAAACTGTAAAGGCAATATATATTGAAACACCTACTAATCCACTTATGGATATTACGGATATTAAGGCAATAGCAGATATAGCAAATGATAATGACATTCTTACAATTGTTGATAATACATTTATGACACCGTATCTGCAGACACCTATTACTCTTGGAGCAGATATTGTGATTCATAGTGCTACAAAATATCTAGGAGGCCATAGTGATGTAGTTTCAGGACTAGTAGTAGTTAACACTGAGAATTTAGCTGAAAAAATACGGTTTATTCAAAATTCTACAGGTGGAGTTTTAGCACCTTTTGATTCATTTTTACTTATAAGAGGAATTAAAACTTTAGCAGTAAGGATGGATAGACATAATGCTAATGGTGAGACTATTGCAAAATACTTAAATGATAGAGAAGAAGTTTCTAAGGTATATTATCCTGGTTTTCATGATCATCCAGGATATGAGGTTCAAACACGCCAGGCAAATGGTTATGGTGGTATAATATCTTTTGTCATTAAAGATGGATATGATTATAAGAAATTTTTATCAAGTTTTAAACTTATTACATTTGGTGAAAGTCTTGGTGGAGTTGAGTCATTAATATGCCATCCTGCAAGTATGACACATGCGGCTATACCTGCAGAAATAAGACAAAAGGTTGGAATTGTTGATAATCTAATTAGATTGTCAGTAGGAATAGAAAATTCAGACGATTTAATTGAAGACTTGGTTGCAGCTTTTAAAGCTAGTAAATAGATTTGAGAGGTTAGAATGATGAGATATATAGAAGATATTAGAGAGCTAATCGGTGGCACACCGCTGATAAAAATAAATCATATAAATGTTAAAAGAAGTGTCAATATTTTTGCAAAGCTTGAAACTAATAATCCTGGTGGAAGTATTAAGGACAGGATCGGTATATACATGATAAAAGATGCTGAGGAAAAAGGATTATTAAAGCCTGGATATACTATTATTGAGGCAACTGCCGGAAATACAGGAATTGGAGTAGCACTTGCTGCTGTTAATAAAGGTTATAATGTAATTTTTGTTGTACCCGAAAAATTCTCTTTAGAGAAACAAGCTATTATGAGAGCACTTGGAGCGAAGATAGTGAATACATCAAGAGAAGAAGGTATGCTTGGAGCTATAGCAAAAGCAGAGGAACTTATTAAAACGGTACCCAATGCTATAAGTCTTAGACAATTTGATAATCTGCAAAATCCTGCAGCACATTATGAAACCACAGGACCTGAAATATATAAAGACTTGGATGGGAAAATAGATTATTTTGTTTGTGGAGCTGGTAGTGGCGGAACTTACACTGGAATTATGAAATACCTAAAAGAGAAAAATCCTAATATTAAAGGTATACTTTCAGATCCCAAAGGTTCAACCATTGGCGGAGGACTTGAAGGCTGCTATGAGATAGAGGGTATTGGAAATAATTTCATGCCAAGAACCATGGATGTGAGCCTTATAGATGAAGTAATAAAGATAGCTGATGATGAAGCTTTTAGCATGGCACGAGAAATAGCTTTAAAGGAAGGAATTTTAGTTGGAAGTTCTTCAGGTGCAGCACTAGTAGCAGCACTGAAAATTGCAGAACGAGTAGAAAATGCCAATATTGTAACTTTATTTGCTGACAGAGGCGACAGATATATAAGTAAAGGGTTATACTAATTTTGTAAGTACAATAGGCAATAGTATAATACAAAGTTATATACCACGGAGAACATAAATGCTCACATTTTCACAGAGATATACAGGTGAAAATGTGAGCATTTATGCTATAATATTATAAAAAAATTATATTTTGAGGTGTAATATATGAAAATATTATTGGTAAATGATGATGGTATTCATGCAAATGGTTTGCATATTTTAGCAAAAGAATTGGAAAAAGACAATGAGGTTATTATTGTGGCACCAGATGATCAAAGAAGTGCATGTGGACATTCAATTACCCTAGGTCATCCTCTAATTGTAAAAAAAATCGAAATTATTGGTATAAGATCAAAAGCTTATAGTGTTAGTGGAACACCAGCAGATTGCGTTCGAATAGGGGTTCTCAAATTGTTCCATAGTGAAGGCACAGACATTATAATATCAGGAATAAATAGAGGTGTAAACCTAGGTAGAGATATTCTTTATTCAGGAACAGTTTCGGCGGCAATTGAAGGTGCAATTAATAGAATACCTTCAATTGCAGTTTCAGCCCATCTAGATGGTGAAAAAATAAATTATGAAATAGCGGCAAAGTATGCTAGAAAAGTTTTGAAACTAGCAAAAGAAAATTATATGGGAAGTAATATGGTTTTAAATTTAAATGTCCCTTCAATTGACAATAGTAAAATAAAGGGAATTAAAGTATGCAAAAGTGGTGGAAGACTATATGAAGATCGTTATAAAGAATCAGGTAGAAATGGTGATGAAGTAATGTATATTGCTAATGGAATAAAAAATGAAATTTATGATGAAGGTACAGACGTACAATTTCTAAATAATGGTTATGTAACATTGACTCCACTTCATTATGATTTAACTGATTATAATACTATAGAGAAATTAAAAGAAATTATAGATTAAGGGAATATATAAAGTATATTTGCAAAACATATATTCATGGTGAAAAGATTTTTATTATACGGTTTATTTGGTATTTGCGCAGAAATATTTTGGACTGGAATGGCGTCACTGCTTCAAGGGGATATAAGACTAAGAGGTTTTACGTATATATGGATGTTTCCTATATATGGTCTTATTGTGTTTTTGGAACCAGTGCAACATAAGATTAAGGAGTGGCCACTTGTTTTAAGGGGGGGTGTTTATACAGTTATTATTTTTGCTACTGAATATATTAGTGGTTCACTTTTGAGATCAGTTCTGGGAGTTTGTCCATGGAATTATACAGGACCACTCACTATTAATGGCCTGATACGACTAGATTTTGCACCAATTTGGTTCTGTTTTGGGATTATTATTGAGAAGATTCACGGCGAGATAGACAAAGTAAGTATTTTATTAAGGACACAAGGATAAACATAGTTTTTTGCATGATGAAAATTTATAATCTCCATAAATCCTCCACAATTTTATTTTATAATAAGTGTATAGAATAAAGCTTTGAAGGAGGAGTAATTATGATGAATGGTTATGGTGGATATGGTGGTTATGGAATGCATGGCAATTTTGTTGGCGGATTCTTTCCAATGACAATGATATTTAATCTAGTTGTATTAATTGCACTTATAGTAGTAGGTGTTAAGTTATATAAAAAATATGTGAGCGGTACAGATAAATCAAAAATATTTTCCATATTGGATGAAAAATATGCCAGTGGAGAGATAACTGAAGAAGAGTACATTAAGAGACGAACTATTCTTTCAAATAAAAAGAAAAAATAATATGATATAACATAAGTAATCAAGCCTCGTAAATTACGGGGCTTGATTACTTATGTAAAATAGTACATAATGCTTAAAAGAAACGTTTGGGGTGAATACTATGGGAAAACAAAAAATCATACTTGTGGTGGATGATGAGCAAAAAATTTTAGAGGTTGTAAGAGCGTATCTTGAAAAAGAAGATTATAAGGTTATAACTGCACTGGATGGAGAAAGTGCTTTAAATATATTTAAAAATGAGACAGTGCACTTAGTAGTTCTTGATTTAATGCTTCCCAAAATATCAGGAATAGAGGTTTGTAATAAGATAAGGGCTAGGTCTACTGTTCCAATAATAATGCTGACAGCAAAGAGTGAGGAAGAGGATAAGATTGAGGGAATATCCATAGGTGCAGATGACTATTTAACAAAACCTTTTAGCGTGAGAGAACTAGTAGTTAGGGTAGGGGCACTAATTAGAAGATCCTATAGGAATAGTGAACCACTAGCAGATGTTCTTGTTTTTAATGGTGGAGATTTAAAAGTTGATATAAAAAAAATTCAAGTTATTAAGAATGGCAATATTTTAAATATGACAACTTATGAATTCAAGATTTTAAAAGCACTACTAACTAGTCCAGGACAAGTTTTTTCTAGAGACGAATTGGTAGAGAGAGCCTTTGGGATAGATTATGACGGTGTGGATAGAACCATAGATACCTACATAAAAAATCTAAGACAAAAAATAGAAGATAATCCTAAAGAACCTAGATATATTATCACAATATATAGGATGGGATATAAATTTGTAGGGTAGGGTGAGAAAAGAGATGAAGATATCTTTATTTAAAAAGTTAGCTTTTGGTTTTCTTTTATCTGTTATTATAGCTATAGTAGCAACTTCAATTATTTCTAATTTAATGATTAGCTCAAGGTTTAATGATTACCTTGCAGCTGAGCAGAAAAGCAAAATAGAAAAAATGACAAAAATCACTGAAGGTTTATATAATGAGAAAACTGGATTTTCGGATGTAGATATGGAAGAGATTAAAAGATACTCATCTATGGAAAAATTATTTGTAGAGGTTAAAGATATAAATGGCAAAACAATTTCATCCTATGATAATACAAGCACTAAAGAGAAATCAAAAAAACAGTCCATGATGGGTTCTATGATGGAAAACACTGATGAAGGTAAGAATGGAAATTACACCGAAGTAAAATATAATTTACAAAAAAACAATAAAAAAATTGGCAATATAATTGTGGGATATTTTGATAACTCCTATATAAATAGTGATGCATTAAACTTTAAAATGACTTTAAATAAGGCTTTTGCTTTATCAGCATTTATCGCTTTGTTATTGGGCTTTTTTATAAGTATAATTTTTTCAAGACAACTGTCAAAACCACTTCTTAAAATAACTAATGTTGCTAACAAAATACGAAATGGTGATTTGAATGCTAGGTGTGAAGTAAAAACAAATACAAAAGAAATTATTGAATTATCAAGTTCCATGAATTTTCTAGGTAGTACTCTAAAAGCACAAGAAATGCTTAGAAAAAGTGTGACTTCAGATATGGCACATGAACTTAGAACTCCACTTTCTATTTTAAAGGCTCATATTGAAGCAATGCTTGATGGAATATGGGAACCAACAAAGGAAAGGCTTGAAAGCTTTTATGAGGAGATAGAAAGACTTATTAAGTTAGTTAATAATCTACGTAATCTTTCTAAACTTGAAGAAGTAAATTTGGTTTTAAACAGGAGCAAATTTAACATTGAAGACCTATTAGTTAATATCATAAAAAATTTTGAACCTATGTATAGCAAAAAAAATTATAAATTGACTATAAATACAATATCGGTCATTGTGTTTATGGATAAAGATAAGATAATACAGATTATGGATAACGTGCTTTCAAACGCATATAAATATCTGGAAGACAACGGTGAGGTAAATATAATATTAAAAAAGGTAAAAGATGACATTGTTATTGAAATCAAGGATAATGGAATTGGAATTTCACAGAAGGATTTGCCTTATATTTTTGAAAGATTTTATAGAGGGGATAAATCAAGAAGTAGGAATACTGGTGGTTCTGGAATAGGTCTTACTATAACAAAGGCATTGGTGGAAGCTCATGGTGGAAAAATAAAAGTTTATAGTGAGAAAGGAAAGGGAAGTGAATTTGTTATAATTTTACCTACCCCAAATTATTGATTTGTTAATTAAAATGTGATACACTTAACATGATTTATATCGGTTTTACGGTTGAGCAGGCAGAAATTGTCTGTATTCAAGAGAGAGTGTGTCTTCTGGGGTGGGAAGTCCTTTTTTAGGGATTCCCACTCTTTTTGTTTTTTGTAGCGGACCGAATAGGTAATAATTATTTACATTCAAATTAAAAATAGGAGGAATTTATATGGAAAAAACACTATTAGATATTGCACTAATTCTTATGTTTACAAAGATAGGCGGAATTATTAGTAGAAAACTAAAAATGCCAGAGGTGCTTGGTGCACTTGTGGCAGGAGTAATTCTTGGACCAGTGGTATTAAATATTGTACAATACGATGCTAATATAAAGCTATTAGCAAATCTAGGCGTAATCATGCTTATGTTTCTGGCAGGACTTGAAACAAATATTGAGGAGTTTAAAAAAGCTGGTTTTACATCATTTGTAATTGCAATGGTAGGTGTGCTAGTACCGCTTATACTAGGAATTGGGAGTGCATATATGTTCTTTAGCAATGCGTGGGAAAATGTATTTGTGGGAGTAATATTAACCGCAACAAGTGTTAGCATTTCAGTGGAGACACTTACGGAACTTGGAAAGCTTAATACTAGAGCCGGAATTAACATTCTTGGTGCGGCAGTAATTGATGACGTGTTAGGACTTGTATTAATATCTGTAGTTCTTGCATTAGCACAAACTTCTGGAGCAAATGCAGATTCCGGTGCACAAACATTAAGTCTTTTATTAACTATAGGTAAAATACTTTTATTTTGCATAATATCAATAGCTACAATAGTATACTTACCAGGATATTTAAATAAGTTTACAAAAATAATGAAACCAGGAAGGGAACTATTGACCTTTTCCCTAGCTGCTGCATTTATAATAGCTTTTATTGCAGAAAAAATAGGAATAGCAGGTATTACTGGTGCATATATAGGTGGTTTAGTGCTTTCTTCTACGGCACATAAAGTATATATAGAAAAAAATGTTAAGGCAATTTCATCAGGGTTTTTATCACTTATATTTTTCGCCAGTGTTGGTATTGAAGCTAATTTAAAGGGATTTAATTTAGAGGTTTTGGAAATCACTTTAGTTATGTTTGTTGTAGCTGTTATTGGAAAAGTAGTTGGATGCGGAGGAGCAGCAAGATTATTAAAGATGAGTAAAAGTGAGTCACTGCAGATTGGAGTAGGAATGGTATCAAGGGGAGAGGTGGCTATAATTACTGCAAATATAGGATTACAAAAACATATTATTTCAGAGCAAATATTTCTTCCAACCATAATTGTAGTTATTCTTACCACTGTAATAACGCCAGTTTTACTTAAAATTGCATTCTCACATAGAAATGAGAAGGCCGTGGATGCGTAAAAAGAAGGTGAATATCTTTTTAAAATCCACACAAAATCTACACAATATTATGTTATAATATAAATGAAAATCAAAATCAATAGCAAATTACTCTCATTTAAGTATGAGAGATTAATTTTAACAAAGAACAACCCCACGGGGGTGAAGTTAGGCAACTAACTAATAAATAATTCTGAGGAGGATTTTAAATGAAAAAACTAATATCAATAGAAGGAATGAGTTGTAACCACTGCGTTAATCATGTAACAGAGGCATTAGAGGAAATAGGAGCAGAAAAAATAAAGGTAAGTCTTGAAAATAAATCAGCAGAACTAGACATAAAGGATAGTGTTACCGATGAAAAAATCAAACTTGCCGTTGAAGATGCTGGATACGATGTAGTTAAAATAGAAAACTTATAGTAAGTAACAAGTTAAGACCAATATGGGATTTAGTCCTATATTGGTCTTAACTTTAAACCTCTAACTGTTTATGAGGATTTTATTTTTCAAAAGTTTTAAAATTATTATCGCAATTATACCACCAACTATAGCTGTTATAAGCTGTAGAACACCCATAGCGACTGAAAGGGTTTTTATTATTTTAGGACTAGTAAAGAGTTTTAATGCAACAACTATTTTTGTTGCTGATAAAAATAAAAATAAAAATTTAAATATTGCACCAATAATTATTCCAATAATATCTCCATATTTATTGATTTTTCTAAAGTTATAATAGAGTATAACAAATATTAGATTACCTATTATTATAAATGGTATAAATGGGGCTAGTGGAGCAGCAAGTTGTCCAAGTATCCAAGCCAGGAGTGGGGTTAGAATACCAACTGCAACTCCTAGCCATAAGCCACACATTGTAGCAGCTAAAATTAGTATGGCATTAACAGCCGGACCAACTAGAATTTGACCTATACCAGGAAAGGTTCTTCCTATTAATTGAAATATTATAGCAATGGCTAGAAGGAAAGCTGCTCTTGTTAGGTTTTTTAAATTACTATTCATGATATCACCACCTTTTGTTTAAAATTATATTAATCAACATAGAAAATATAAATCACATCTTTCATAGTGAATAAATTTATTTCATGTCCTAAGTTAATTATATGCTTATTTAATTAATAATCAATGTCAATTGAAAGGTAACTAGTTGACATAAAGTTTGCTATAGTGCATAATAAGGAATCGTAAGTGAATAACTGAGGTAGAGGTGCGTTATTTAATAGTATATCTGTGGATAAAAGCAAGATGAGACAGATAAAAAGGAAATTTCGCCGAAGTTTATAGTAAAAGCTTAAATACTATATAACTGGTTTTATGTAGAATATGCGTAAAACTGTCACAACTATTTTGTGGAGAGCTATCATTCAAAATGAATTTTCATGTATATTATATATATGTGTTAAGTCTTGAGTGATCAATACTCGGGGCTTTTTTTAACGCTCATCTTAGTGAAATTCGCTTATCGGATATTACCGATAAGGAGGCAAATTTATGGAACAAAAGAAAACACATCTAAAAAAGGATATAGGGCTTTTTATTGCAACGGCATTAGTTACAGGTAACATTATGGGGTCAGGTATTTTTATGCTTCCAGCAACCCTTGCAAAAAAATCAGGACCTGGTGCAACAATGCTTGCATGGGTGCTAACTGCAGTTGGATCCATTTTTTTGGCATTATCATTTGCAAAGCTAGGATCTAAAATACCTAAAACTGGTGGTCCATATGAATATTCTAAAAGTGCATTTGGGGATTTTACAGGATTTTTATGTGCGTGGTTATACTGGAATGGATCATGGATTGGAAATGCAGCGGTTGTGATTGCTATTGCAAGTTATGCCGGAATGTTATTTCCAATACTAAGTACTAGTCATATTGCAGGTCTTTTATTTACAAGTGGAATACTTTGGATATTTACTATAGTAAATATAGTAGGAGTTAGACTTGCAGGAAAAATTCAAACTACAATAACTGTATTTGAGATTCTTTTATTTCTATTTTTTATTGTAGCTGCAGGAATGCATTTTCATATTGGTAATATGATGCCGCTATTTCCAAAAGGTAAGGGTATAGGAACGATGCCCATTGCTGCAACGTCTACTCTTTGGGCTTTTGTTGGACTTGAGAGTGCTTCAATTACTGCCGGAGAAATAAAAAATCCGGAAAAAAATGTTAAACGAAGTACTATACTTGGAATAATTATTGCAACAGTTATGTATATGGGTATAAATATAGCAGCTATGGGAGCAGAGTCAAATATTGATCTATCCCAAAGTGGAGCACCTATTGCGGATATACTTTCAAAATATTTTGGAAGCAATGTTGTAACATTTGTAACTATTGGAGCAGTAATAAGTATACTTGGAACCACTATAGGATGGATTTTGTCTACAGCACGTGTAGCTTACGCTGCTGGAAATGATAAAATATTTCCAAGCGTTTTTTCTAAGGTACATCCTAAATTCAAGACACCTTATGCGTCATTAATTATTGGTTCAGTACTTGTAAATATACTTCTATTTATGAATTATAATAAAAGTTTTACATCAGCATTTTCCTTTGTGGCTTTACTTGCTACTCTGTCGTTTTTGCCAGTTTATGCAATGACCGCTGCATCAGAAATTATGCTAATATCCAAAAGAGGAGATAAATTTAATTTACTCACGTTTATTAAAAATTCCATTGTTCCGCTTCTTGGATTTATATATGCAGTTTGGGCTATATATGGTTCAGGAGCAGAAATTGTTATGTATGGTTTTCTTTTAATATTGGCAGGCATACCATTTTATATTTATATGTCTTTAAAAAATAAGGATAAGATAAATGATTTAAGAAACAAGGCAATTTAGCACGAAACATGAATTATAGCCTTAATGAAGCTCATGGCAACATGGCTGTGCACGTTCAGAGGCTACTCACTACACTTAAGAAAAACTAAGGTTCCCTTATTGTTAACTCCCTAAACCCTTTAAACTCGCTTCGCTCAAACAAGTAAAGGGTTCTTAACGGGAGGTAACAAACGGGAACCTAAGTATTTCTAGAGTGATAGCTCGAATAGCCTCTTTCACGTGCACAGCCATGCTATGCAAGAGAATTAATTAAGGTAGAATCGTGAAAATAACAAGTTAAATTAGTTATAGGGGTTTTATAAACATTTGAGTCCAATAACAAGTTCCATTGCTATTTTTTGCAAGGCCAACTCCAATTTGAGTATAGGATGGATTTAAAATGTTGGCTCTATGACCTGGGGAGTTCATCCAGGCTGTTACAACTGAAGAAGGAGTTTGCTGTCCCATTGCTATATTTTCACCAGCAGCAGAAAATTTAAGCCCAAAGTTTTCCATCATATTAAAAGGAGAGCCATAGGTTGGTGAAATGTGAGAAAAATAATTTTTGTTTATCATATCTTGAGATTTGTATCTGGCTATTCTTGATAGTTGCCAATTGGCTGTAAGTTTTGGCAAACCATTATTTACTCTTTGGATATTCACTAGCCTTATAACTTCATTTTCTGCTGTTTTTATATCCTGTATATTGGGTATGTATACAACATTACCTGGATATATTAAATTTGGATTTTTAAGTTGTGGATTTAAGGAAATTAATTCACTTATACCAGTTTCATTCTTCACGGATATTTTCCATAGACTATCGCCAGGCTTCACAGTATAGGCTAAATTTGCACCATAAACTGTATTTTGAAATAACATGGCGAAAAAAAGTAATGAAGATAAAATAACTTTTTTATTCATAGGTTCACCTCTTTGAATTATTTTGTTTATATTATGATCATGAATGTGAAAGTATCTAAAGGTATTTTGTGATAAATTAGTTTTTTTATAGTAAGAAATATATACCAGTGTCGTTTTATATTAGGGGCGATTAAAAATAAATTAATGACTTGTATCTGAATAGTTGATAAATTTTACTAATAAAGCTTATAATATAAGCAGTTACTAGTAATATAAAGACTAGCATAATGGAGGGAAAATATATGGACATTAATAGTAAAGTAGATTTGCTTAAGGAAAAATTAGTTGAAGCTGTTCAAGACGTTGTAAGAGTAAAAAGTGTAGAGGGGGAACCTAAAGCGGGTATGCCATTTGGTGAAGGACCAGCTAATGCACTTGAATTAGTATTGACTATAGCAAGTGACCTAGGGTTTAAGGTTGTAAACCTAGATAATTATGTGGGATATGCTGAATATGGAACTGGAGAAGAATATGTTGGTGTTTTAGGACATCTTGATGTAGTACCAGAGGGTTCTGGTTGGAAATATCCACCTTACGCAGCTGAAATACATGATGGTAAAATATATGGAAGAGGAACAACAGATGATAAAGGACCTATAATGTCTGCACTGTTTGGACTTAAGGCACTTGTAGATTCAGGCGCCACTCTTTCAAAAAAGGTAAGAGTTATTTTTGGTACTAACGAAGAATCTGGTAGCAAAGAACTTGAATATTATCTTGCAAGAGAGAAACCACCAATATCGGGATTTACTCCTGATGCTGAATATCCAATAATAAATGGTGAAAAGGGTATTACTACTTTTGACCTTGTTAAGGAGCTTTCAGTTAAGTCAGAAAGCGAAATATCCATTGAATATATAAGAGGTGGACAAAAATCAAATATGGTTCCTGATTATTGTGAAGCAGGAGTTAAAGCTGATTTAAAAAGTAGCGTAATTGAAAGTTGCTACCATTTTGCAGAAAGAACAGGATATGATTTAAAAGCAGAAGAAAAAGATGATTTGGTAATAATAAAAGCTTTTGGAATTTCGGCTCATGGAAGTTTACCAGAACTAGGTAAAAATGCTATTATGGAACTTTTTGCATTTTTAGGCGAACTGGATCTTGGAAAATCAGATATACTAGATTTAATCAATTTCTTTAATAAATATGTTGGACTTGAGACTAACGGAGAATCTTTTGGAATAGGGCTAGAAGATGAAATTTCAGGTAGACTTTCATTTAATTTAGGAGTTGTAAATATTGATGAAGATAAAGCAATACTTGCTTTAAATATAAGATACCCTGTAACTAAGACTTATGAAGACCTCATGAATCCATTTAATGAAAAGATAAATGGTACTGGAATGGTTATTGAAAATATGCAACATCAAGAACCATTATATTTCCCTGAAGATCATGAACTTATAAAAACACTTCAAAAGGTTTATACAGAGCAAACAGGAGAAGAAGCTAAGTTATTATCTATTGGAGGAGGAACATATGCTAAGGAAATGCCTAACATTGTCGCTTTCGGACCAATATTTCCTGGAAAACCAGATTTAGATCATCAAGCTAATGAATATATTGAAGTTGATGATTTAGTAGCAAATGCTAAAATATATGCAAATACTATTCTTGAACTAGCCAAATAAAAGCAATACAAAAAACAATCAACCAATATTAGTATATTTGGTTGATTGTTTTGCGTTAGCAAAAAAATTGTCCACAATTTGTCACTTGTCACTCTAAAACTCCGTAGCAGTTTACTACTGCTTTTACATACAATAATCGTTAGTGAACGTTGCCTATTTGTTTTTTGTTAATCTCGAATTTTAATAGTTTTTCCATGCAGTCTATTATTATATTGAGATGATAGTTGAAGACTATATTCAAATTATTGTTTTCATAGATTAGATCATCTAAATTGTAATTATATAATTTGGTGAGTCTTTTTTTATTATCATCATTTATATGTAAATTATCACCCAAAGAATTGATAATATTAATACTTATAAGTATTAGGTCACATATTTTTATAATATCTAAAACTGTATTTATTTCTATAAGTTCTCTTGCTTTTATTATAAAGTCTTTTTTGTAATTTTCTATATGCGTATTTAAATGAGAAATTTCTTTAATTATAACTTGGATATCCATGGTCACATTATGGCAAAATTTGTTTCCACAAAATAAAATTGTATTATCTACAAGATTGTTACTAGATAATATTATTCTATCCAAATATTTTGGAGGGTATATTGCATAATTAACAGCTACTGAAATAACTATACCTATAAAAGTCTCAATTAATCTGCCTGAGCTGTAAATAAAGGGACTTTTCCCATTTAGGTTGGTCATGATAGCCAAAAATACTATACAACTAATACTTACAGATTTATTCCATTTTAAATGGCTACATATGGATATAACAATTGTAATTCCTAATCCTATTAGAAAAATATTTGCAGGTGCGATAAGTGCAAATATAAGGCCAGTAAAGGCACCTACAAATGTACCAAGCATTCTATTTTTACCAGTATGGAAGGACGAGGAAACTGAACCTTGCATGGATATAACTGCTGCTATACAAGAATAAAAGGGATATTCTATGCCTAGGAGTCTTGTGACCAATATACATATAAATACCGCAATAGCTGTTTTTAAAGTTCTCATGCCCATAAAGTTAGTAAATATTTCTTTGAATTTCACAATATCACCTTTTTTTAATTATAATATTTGGTTATTACATATAAAGTATTAATGTTACATTTTGTATATCCAAAGTATATTATAAGATATTTAACTGGTATTAACAACGATTAAATAAAAATTGAAAATCATTAGGAAACATAAATTTGTTCTATTGTCTTTTAATTTGGTTTATAATATTACTATAAAGATAAAAATATTAAGATTGGAGTGAAAATCATGCCTAAAAAAAGTTTTTATAGTAAAGGTGAAGAGATAGCAAATGCAGTCACCCATGGTATAGGAACACTTCTTGCAATTTCAGCATTAGTACTCCTTATAGTTTTCTCTACACATTATGGGAATACTTGGTACATAGTTAGTTATACAATTTATGGAGCTTGTCTTGTATTACTGTACCTATTTTCCACACTGTATCACAGTATAATTAATAAAAGGGCTAAAAGGGTACTTAGAATTTTTGATCATGCATCCATATATATTCTAATTGCAGGGACATATACACCATTTGCATTAACAATACTTAGAAATCATGGTGGATGGATAATCTTTGGAGTAGTTTGGGGAGCTGCAGTAATAGGGGTTACAATAAAAGTGTTTTTTACTGGGAAATTTGAAGTGGTTTCTACAATTGTGTATGTTGTAATGGGATGGTTAATAGTATTTTATTTAAAAACATTAATCGCTAATTTGCCTACAGCAGGAGTAGCATTGCTAGTAATTGGTGGAATAGTATATACATTGGGCTCTGTTTTGTTTCTGTTCGACAAAATACCATACAATCATGCTATATGGCATTTATTTGTACTTGCAGGAAGCACTTGCCATTTTTTGTGCATACTTTTATATGTACTATAATATTAATAAGATGAGATTTTTTTTATTAATTAGTATCATTACTGAGTATATATATCACTATTGATAATATGCTCAGTAGTGATATAATATTGGTATAATAAATTATAGAAATATAAAAAATTTGGGAGTGATGTCTAAATGGAAAAAGTAGCATTAATTACTGACACAACAGCTGATTTACCGGATGAGTTAGTTAAGAAATACAATATAAAGGTGCTGTCATTTAGAATTATATATAAGGACAGAGAATATAAGGATAAAATCGAAATAACTTCACAACAGGTTTATGATGGCTTTGCCAGAGAGATACCAACATCTTCAATGCCTGCACTTCAAGATATGGAAGATGTTTATGAGGAATTAAAAAAAGAAGGATATACACAAGTTCTTGGTATAACATTATCAACAGGACTTTCAGGAATTCATAATGGATTAACATTAGTGAGCCAAAATCATCCTGAAGTTAAATCATATATTTGTGATTCAAAATCCATATCACTTGGGGAAGGCGCACTTGTGATAGAATGTGCAAAGCTTATAGAACAAGGGAAAACTCTTGATGAAATTGTAGAAAAAATACCTTCCTTGCAAAAAAGAATACACCTGTTTTTTGTGGTAGATACATTAGAATTCTTAATTAAAGGTGGAAGAATAGGTAAGGTATCAGGTACAATAGGTACATTGTTAAATTTAAAGCCTATAATATCAGTGGATATTGATGGCAAATATTTTACTTATGCAAAAGTTAGGGGTAGAAAACAGTCTTTGTCTAAATTAGTTGAGATAGCAAAAGAAATAACGGACAAAAAAAGATGTACTGCTTATGCTATGCATGGAAATGGAGAAGAAGACACCTTAAAGGTTAAAGAGGTTATAGAAAAATTTGAGAATGTAACATCAATGCATTGGGGCGGATGCATAAGTCCAGTGTCAGGAGTTCACAGTGGACCGGGACTTGTAGGGCTTGTTCTGGTAGAGGAAGAATAAAATATGGGGAGCTTTAAAGGCTTTGATGTTAAAGAGGAAGAAAAAAGGCTTTACAAGGAATACAAAGAAAAATTAGCTAAACTAAAAAAAATTGAAAAAGAGGAACAGTCAGTTGGTCAAGTATTTACAAAGGGACTACTTCCTTTATATGTGCTTTATATTTTAAGTTTGGGAGCTACCAATGGAAATGATATAGCACATAAAATTGGAGAAAAGACTCATGGCCTCTGGATACCTAGCACAGGTGGAATATATCCTTTATTAAAAAAAATGGAAAAAAGCGGTCACATAATTGGAACGTGGAACGATGAAATTAGAAAAACACAAAAGGTATATTCTTTAACTGAAGGTGGAATTATAGAATTAGAAAATAAAAAAATACTTTTAAAGGGTAATATCAGTGAAGCTCTTGAAGTATTTAAAATAATATATAAAGATTTATACGGATAAAGGATATCATATGATGTCCTTTTTTTTGCGAAATAATTAATATATTGTTGAAATATAAATTTTACAATTAGGGTAATATATTAAAATAAATACATATAAGCTATCAAAACGATAATTAGGTATTGTATATTTATATCAAAATGGTATAATTATTATTAAATTAGCAATTATATATCTGAGTTGTTATGAAAATATTAATAAAGGGGACTTTTACTTGAAAGAAATATTTAATACAAAATCAATTGATGTCTTAATCGCAGAAACGAAGGGTAAAAAATCCCTGGCTAAGGTTTTAGGACCTTTTGAACTTACTTTACTTGGAATTGGAGCTATCGTTGGAACGGGTATTTTCGTTATAACAGGCCTTGCAGCTGCTAATTTTTCAGGTCCAGCACTGGTATTGTCTTTTGTTATAGCTGCCTTTGCATGTATTTTTGCCGCACTTTGCTACGCTGAGTTTGCAGCAATGGTACCAGTGGCAGGAAGTGCATATACTTATGGCTATGCAGCGCTAGGTGAAATATGGGGTTGGATTATAGGTTGGGATCTTATTTTGGAATATACAGTTGCCATAGGTACGGTGGCAATAGGTTGGTCAGGATATGTAGTGAGTTTACTAGGTAGTATGGGAATTTACCTTCCAACCAAACTTGTATCTGCACCACTAGATGGTGGTATTGTTAATTTACCAGCAATTATTATAGTTGTTTTAATAGCTTTGCTTTTAATTACAGGTGTTAAACAGAGTACAAAAGTAAATAATATTATAGTTATAATAAAGCTTGCAGTTATTGTATTATTTATAGTTTTAGCAGTGGGTCATGTAAATCCTATTAATTGGCATCCATTTATGCCTTATGGTTTTAGTGGAGTAGTTAAAGGTGCAGCTTATGTATTCTTTGCATATATAGGTTTTGATGCAGTGTCTACTGCTGCAGAAGAAGTTAAAGATCCTCAAAAAGATCTACCAAAAGGAATTATTTATTCACTTGTAATTTGTACAGTACTTTATATAATAGTTTCTGCTATATTAACAGGTGTAGTTCCTTATCTTAAATTTAAGGGAACTTCAGCTCCAGTAGCATTTGCTCTTCAACAAATTGGTATAAATTGGGGTTCAGCATTAGTATCCGTTGGTGCTATATGTGGACTGACTTCAGTAATTTTAGTTATGATGTTTGGTCAAACAAGAATATTTTTTGCAATGTCTAGAGATGGTCTTTTACCTAAAGCACTTGGCAACGTAAATGAAAAGACTAAGACTCCAATAATATGTACAGCTCTAGTTGGGATAGCAGCCGCAGTAATTGCGGGCTTTTTACCAATAACTATAGTTTCAGAACTTACTAATATTGGTACACTTGCGGCATTTATAATTGTCTCATTAGGAATAATAGCACTGAGAAAGAAAAGACCTGACCTTAAAAGAGCATTTAAGTGTCCAGGTGTACCATTTACACCTATCATTTCTGCATTGGCATGTGGATATTTAATTATTCAACTTCAACCTGTAACAATTATTAGATTCTTTGTGTGGTTTGTCCTAGGGCTAGTTGTATATTTCTTTTATAGCAAAAAACATAGTACAATGCAAATTGCAGATAAAGAAGCCAAGGAAAAAATTACAAGTTAAGAGCTATAAGCATGTGACTAGTTAAGGAAGATTTTTCGGAGAAACTGAAAAATTAATAAAGAAGGCTGCAAGTATATTTGTGTAAACCAATATACTTGCAGCCCTTTTTATTGAAAGATTTTAAGTCTTGACTATGTTTACTTAATCTCTCCGTGTTTCTCAAAATCAGTTATTTGAGCAATTGAATTGTTATCATCTAAAAAAACTACTATTGGTTTGTGGTCTATAGCTTCGTCTTCATCTAATTGGCAGTATGTCATTAAAATAACCTTATCACCTGGCTCTGCAAATCTTGCGGCAGCTCCATTTAAACAAATAACTTTGCTACCTCTTTTTCCCTGAATAACATAGGTTTCAAGGCGACTTCCGTTATTTATATCCACAACTTGTATCTTTTCATATTCAAGAATATTGGCTTTGTCCATAAGATTCTTGTCAATGGTTATGCTTCCCACATAGTTTAGATTTGCCTCTGTGACTGTTGCTCTATGAATTTTTGATTTTAACATATTTAATAACATAGTATCCTCCTTAGTATGGCAATGGATTAATCTATCTTCTTTGATGCTTTAATAAAATTATGCTTTATACGTAAAATTATCAATAAGCCTTGTATTTTCAATATAGATAGCTATGGCAACTAAAATAGAAGCTTTTATATTTGTTACGGGTTTTAATGTTAAACTATCCACAACTTCAATGTAATCAATTTTAGCTAAGACTTCAGAATTTATTTTTTCTTTAATGATATCTTTAATGATGCTGGACTTTCTTTCACCCTTTTTAAGGGCCTCTTTAGATAAATTAAGGCTTTCATTTAGGATTAGAGCAGCTTTTCTGCCATTTTCTGATAGGTAGGTATTTCTAGAACTTTTTGCAAGTCCATCTGTTTCTCTTATTATTGGACATCCAACTATTTCAATGTCAAAATTCAAATCCCTTACCATTCTTTTTATAACAGCTAACTGTTGGGCATCCTTTTCACCAAAGTAAGCTTTATCAGGTGTTATTATATTAAATAACTTAGAAACCA
>Ga0255362_1000020_pt1 | contig 57159 bp, 51 predicted proteins | sample GFST75r2metaG_FD_186000 | JGI IMG/M metagenome (GOLD analysis project Ga0255362, IMG submission 186000)
TATATAATTATTCATAATTAATTGACCATAACCTATTGTACTATCACCTAGTTTTATAAAAAAGCTTCCATCAGCAAAATAATATTCTTGTGCTTCATCAAAATATATATCCTGAACAGATAATGGGATTCTATCATCTTTTTTGAAGATCTTATTTTGCAAATCACATCTCAATTTCTCATCCACATCGGGCAAAAATTTTCTAATAGTTATTGATTTAGGAATTGAAAAATCAATATAATTTTCTAAAACGCAGTACATTTCCACTGTACCGTGTTTTTCTATAAACCCTAAATCTTTAAGAACTTTATAATTAAAATCATTTTTTTCACACTCGTAAAAGTATGTTCTTTTTTTTGCAAATGATTTTAGTAAAGTCATAATGCTTTTTGATAAATTTGCATCCTGCTTTGCATTAATGGATTCAATTTTATAATATTTTCTTGAGTCGTTATTTATCCATATGTATCCCGTATAAGTACCATTATTTTTTAACAATTTCACGGTTTTTCTTATGAAATGTTTCTGTATAAAGTTTAAACCATTATAAAATGCAAAAAAATCCTTGTTCAGATTATTAAAATTATTTCTTTGTTTATTGAGTTTTTTTAATGTTTCCATCTTATTTTTATCTAAATTTACACAAATATGCATATTAAACCTCTTAACTTTTAAATACTTATATAATATAGTTATTAATAATAACTATATTATGACATATGACTTCATTTTTGTATATACAAGGAAGATCCATTATTAAAATATATTAATACAAATACTCTATTATTCCATAAGCCATATTTAATATAACAAAATTATGATATGCTTTATATGTTTTCTTATAACTACCAAATTAAAAATGTGCAACATATTTTTCTATGTTACACATTTTTAATGCCTTACTACTCTACTGTGTCTTCCACTTCTTTAATACTTAATCCTATTTTTTTATTATCTTTACTTACTTCAAGAATTTTAGCCTTTATTTCTTCACCTATATTAAGAACATCGGATGGTTTAGTAATTCTTTTATGGCTTATTTCTGAAATATGAGTAAGAGCATCAACTCCTGGTTCTAGTTCAATGAATGCACCAAAGTTTGAAAAGCGCACTACCTTACCCAAAACTACAGATCCCACAGGATATTTTTCTTCAACTGTTATCCATGGATCTTCAACAAGTTTTTTTGCACTTAATGATAATTTCTTTTTATCTTTGTCTACATCTAAAATACATACTTTTATTTTTTCTCCAATTTTAAGTACATCTGATGCCTTATTTACGCGGCCCCAAGATATTTCAGATACATGCAATAACCCATCAACCCCATTAACCGATACAAAAGCCCCAAAATCAGTTAATCGCTTTACTTCCCCTTCGATTATTTGACCAATCTCTAAGGTTTCCCAAGTTTTTTCTTCTTCTTTATCTTTTATAGCCTTAAGGATCTCTCTTCTTGATCCTACAATTCTTACTGTATTTCTCTTCTTAGAAAATTCAATAATATTTAACTCAAGCTCCTTGCCAACGAATTGTGTTAAATCATCCACATGAAAAAGTTCAATATGTGATGCAGGTATAAATACTCTTATACCTTTATACGCAGAAACAAGTCCACCATTAACTGCTTCCTTAACCACTGCTTTTATTATTGTTTTTTCTTCAAAGGCATTTTTTATAACGTTAAAGCCTTCATCTCTTTGAAGTTCACTTTTAGACAATACTACATAATTGTCCTCATTTTTTAATTTTATAATCTTAGCGTCTATCTCCTGTCCTAAAGTAAATAGATCTGTAAGTTTTACATTAGGGTCGCTAGTTACTTCACCCCTAGGTAATATTCCATCATTCTTATAACCTATATTTAAATACACTTCTTTATCATTTAATTGTATTATTTCACCCTTAACTAGTGCTCCTACATAAATCTTTTTTTCATTTTCATCCATCATTTTAATTACTTCACTCATACCTTCAACATTCTGTTCATCACTCATTTTATTTATTGCCTCCTTTATAATCCAATCTGGCGTTGAAGCTCCTGCTGTGACACCAATTTTTATGTTATCTTTTCCTTTATAAAAATCTTCTGGTATTTCTCCTGAATTTTCAACATGAATCGTATTAGTGCAATTGCTTTTACATATTTCATAAAGCTTGGTCGTATTTGAACTATGATGAGCACCAATAACAACTATAGCATCCGATTCTTTTGATAATTTGTCAGCTGTTTTTTGTCTTATTTCTGTAGCGCTACATATTGTGTTAAACGCCACCAAATCTTTTGATTTCTTACCTATAATCTCTAATACTTTTTCCCAATTTTCTTGCTTTTCAGTTGTTTGAGAAACAAGACAAACCTTTTGAGATAAAATTTCTAAATTTTCTCCATTTTTAGAAATAATAGCAGTTCCATTACACCATCCATTAATGCCTATGACTTCAGGATGATTTTTGTCTCCCACTATCACAATTTGATATCCTTTTTCGCTATAGTACTTTACTTTTTCATGTATGTTTTTTACATAAGGACAAGTAGCATCAATTATGTTTAAACCTTTTTCATTTAATACTTTTATTACTTCTGGAGTAACGCCATGAGATCTTATTATTATAGTATCATTAGAACTCAATAATCCTATATTCTCAATATCCACAGTATATATATCTTTATTTTCAAAATACTTAACAACATCGTTATTGTGAATTAATTGACCAAGGGTATATATCTTATTTAGTTTGTTGTTTTTTGATCCAAGTGTCAAATCTACAGCTCTTTTTACTCCAAAACAAAAGCCTGCGCTTTCTGCTAATACAACATGTCTCATTATACTATCACCTCAAAACTGTAATCTACGCTCATTAACGTCTATATATATACTCTGCCATCAAATCCACAACTTCTTTTATATTCATAGTTGAAGAATCAATTTCGATTGCATCCACTGCTTTTGTTAAAGGATCTATTTCTCTATGAGAATCTGCATAATCCCTCTTTATTATATCACTTAATATGTTTTTATACTCTGCATTAATACCTTTATCAATAAGTTCTTTATATCTTCTCTCAGCCCTATTTTCTGGCAAAGCAGTAAGATAAAATTTAAAATCTGCATTTTTTAAAACTACAGTACCAATATCTCTACCATCCATTACAACACTATAGTTTTCAGCAATTTTTTTTTGTAAATTAACAAGTCTTTCTCTCACTTCTAAAACAGCTGCATAACTTGAAACTTTTCCGCTTATTTCAGGTGTAATTATTTCATTACTGAGATCTTCTCCATTCACAATTATATTATCATCTTCAAAATGCATTTCTAAATTATCTATCATATTACATAGCTTAGAAATGTTCTCAGCCGCTATCCCATTTCTTAAGGCAATTATTGTAACAGCCCTATACATTGCCCCTGTATTTATATACACTAAGTTAAATTTTTTTCCAACTAATTTGGCAATGGTACTTTTGCCTGCTCCTGCTGGTCCGTCTATAGCTACAGTTAATTTCAATTATAATCCGCCTTTCTAGGACAAAAGTTAACTAATATTATATATTCTATATAAATTGTTAAAATCCTTTAAACTACTAAAAATTTTGTTATATATTATTTTGATATTTCAATTTAAATGTATTTTAAGATTCATCATCTATATTTTTCCCAGCAATATGTCCAGTGGACAATGCTATTTGCATATTAAAACCACCTGTAAATGCATCTACATCAATTACTTCTCCTGCAAAAGACAAATTATTTACAAGTTTTGATTTTAATGTAGAAGGATCAATTTTTTTCACGTCAACACCACCTGAAGTCACAATAGCCTCATCAATTGGTCTTAGCCCCTTAATACTCATATCTAAATGTTGCATTAAATTAACAAGTTCTTTTCTTTCTTCTTTTGTAATAGAATTCACCTTTTTTTCTCCATCTATGTTTGAAAGTTTAATAATTGTTTCAATTAATTTTTGTGGTAATAGTTCATTTAAAGCATTTTTAAAATCCTTATTATTAAACTTCAAAAAATCTCTTTGAATTCTTCTGTCAAGTTCTTCAGCAGATAATGCAGGTTTTAGATTAATACTTGCCTTAATACTTATGTTTTTATTTTCCTTTACAAATCTACTGGCGCTTAATACTATTGGACCTGATATTCCATAATGAGTAAAAATCATTTCTCCAAATTCACTATATATAATTTTGTTATCTTGAAAAAGTGTTAACTCAATATTTTTTAGGGATAAACCTTGAAGTTCTTTTATCCATTCTTCCTTAATTTCTATAGGAACAAGTGAAGGTTTAGTTTTAATAATTGTATGGCCAGCTTCTCTTGCAAATTCATAACCATCACCTGTTGATCCTGTTTGTGGATATGAAAGCCCACCAGTACATACTATAAAGTGATCTCCAGTTATTACATGTCCCTTTTCAGTAGTTACACTTAGGGCTATACCATCCTCAATATTAACTTTTGTAACCCTCGTATTTAAAAGTATAGTTACATTTTTATTTTCCAATTCACGTCTTAGTGCATTGATTATATCTGATGACTTATTTGAAACAGGAAAAACCCTATCTCCTCTTTCTACTTTTAGGCTAACGCCTAATCCTTCAAAAAAATCCATGGTGTTAGTATTTGTAAATGTATAAAGTGAACTATATAAAAAATGTGCATTCCCAGGTATATAATCAAAAAATTCACTAATATCCTTTGAATTTGTAAGGTTACATCGCCCCTTACCTGTAATATATAATTTTTTACCAACCTTCTCGTTTCTGTCAATGAGCACTACCTTATATTTATCAGCGGCTGCTATTGCAGCCATCATACCTGCTGGTCCTGCGCCAACAATTACAACTTTTTTCAAAAAATCACTTCCCTTTCAATATATAATTATAATCTAATATAAACGAAGAATTTATTCATCAAATTGCAAAATAAAAAAGTAGGTAAATTCCTACTTTTCATCATTACTTTTGAATGAGTAAACTTGATATTCTTTCCATATGTTCTCTAAATTCTCAAAAGTAGTAGAAATTTTTTCTTTTTCCCTTAGGCCCACTGCAACTATTAGCGCATTAATAACACTTAGAGGCGCTACAAGTGAATCAACAAAAGATGCCATATTACTCTGAGCGATTAATGTATAATCAGCTTTTGTGGCGAGTGGTGAAAGTAAACTATCTGTTATTGCCACAACTTTGGTTCCTTTGCTCTGAGCATAGTTAAGTGCTTCAATTGTTCTAGTGGCATACCTTGGGAATCCAATTCCAATTACAAGATCTTTATCTGAAATATTGATTAGTTGTTCGAATATATCACTCATACCATAAGCAACTATATTTACATTATCCAGTATTAAATTAAGATAAAATCCTAGGAATTCAGAGAGAGCTGTTGAACTTCTAAGCCCAATTATGTATATTTTTTTTGCAGCAAATATAGAATCAACCACTTCTTCAAAAGCTTTATGATCTATTTTTTCAAGAGTTGTCCGTATATTCTCCATATCTGATTTTAGAACGCCCTTTAAAGCATTCTCTTCTGATATAAGATTATTAGATATCTCTAATCTTTGAACCGTAGTTAATTTATTTTTAATTAACTCCTGAAGAGCTTTTTGCAATTTGGGATAACCGCTAAAACCCAGTTCACTTGCGAACCTTACTACTGTGGACTCACTTACCTTAACACTTACACCAAGTTTTGCTGCAGTCATAAATGCAGCCTTGTCATAATGTTTTAAAATATATTCAGCAATTAATTTTTGACCTTTACTAAGTCTTGAAAATTTTTGTTGAATTGTTCTCATCAAATCTTGTTTTTCATTTTCTAAAACACTATCCATATATGTATATCAGTCCTTTCCGGAACGTACAAGCTGATGTAAAATCTCATTTAATTTTATCATCAAATTGAAAACATATCAATGAATTATTATTAAACTGACATGATTAAATTTTTGATCTATAAATTTTTCAAATAATTAACTTCTTTTTCATCTAAATATCTCCACTTACCCTTTTTTAAATTGGATAAACCTATATCTCCTATAGATACCCTTTTCAAAGTTATTACTGGATGAGAAATAATCTTACACATTTTTCTTATTTGTCTCTTTTTTCCTTCATGAATAGTTACCTTTATCTTAGAAACATCATCATCAGTACTAATTACGGATATATCAGCATCTGCTGTTATATAACCTCCAATGTCTAGTCCCGTGCAAAAGTCATACATTTCATCAATTGTAGGGGTACCTTTAACTGTAGCTTCATATACTTTATCAATTTTTTTTCTTGGATGAATAACGCTATTATAAATATCCCCATCATTAGTCATAATTATAAGACCTGAAGTATCATAATCTAGCCTTCCAATGGGAAATATTCTTTCATCAATTTCTTTTACAAGATCAAGTACGGTTTTTCTACCCCTTTCATCTTTTAATGTACAGAGATATCCCTCTGGTTTATTTAAAATAATATAGATGCTCTTTTTCTCCACTTCAATAAGTACTTGGTTAACATAAATCTTATCTATATCTCCATCTACCTTTTTACCAAGTTCTGTTACAAGCGTATCATTAACTTTAACTTTGCCTGCTTCTATCATCTTTTCACAATTTCTTCTTGAAGCAACTCCACATCTTGCCATAAATTTTTGTAGTCTTTCTTCCATATAATCACCCAATTTTATTAATAAATTTCACATAGTATTATATATATATAATACATTAAAAGCAAATAGATTTTATTTTCAATAAGTATAAAAACCAAAATAAGGTTAATAATACTATGTATATAACAAAGGAGGTGCTATAAAGTGGGCAAAAAAAATTCAGAGAATAATTCTAGTGAAACACAATCTCAAAACAACAAAAAATCACAAGGCGGAAAATCTAAAAAAAAGAACTAGTTAATTTGGAAAACTAAAAAGAGGAAATTTCCTCTTTTTAGTTTTCTAAATTATAATTATTAACATTATCATTTAACAATATATATATTGTATTTATTTGCTATGGATGTTAAAATAAAACCATATATTATTTAGGGGGGCTTTTGATGAATATAAAGACAAAAGCACAAGAATTAGAAAAAAATGCTAGTACTAAACCCGTTGAACTTTTAGAAAAAAAACCAGTGAAAAAAGCACCTAGAGTTACTAAGGCTTCTAAACCTATTAAAGAAATTGTAGATTCTTCTTTAAACATTTCTAAGGAAAGTATCAAAAAAAATATCAATGACCTTAAAGAAGCAGCCACAGGCGTTTCTAAAACTACTGCAAAAAGAGTAAAAAAAGTATCAGACAATGCTAAAAAAACAATATCTAAAACATCTGATGACTTGGCAAAAGCTGTGAAAACTAACATTGCCAATATTAAAGGTTTTGATAAGAAATTTTACATTGAGTATTCAGGAAATCAAGTCAGCGAAGATGAACTAATTGATAAATTTAAATTCAAGTGGCTGGAAAGCCATGATTTATCTGAGATTAAAGATTTGAAGGTATACTACAAGGTTGAAGAAGATACAGCCTATTACATTGTAAATAATAAAATAAATTTATCTATTAAAATAATTTAGTCAGTATAATAAAAAATTTGCTGTAATATATACTGGTGAATTTTTCTAATATGCTAAAAAGTGTGCTGTGAGAATTAGAGTAATGAAATACTCTACCTCTCACAGCACATTTTTTTATTATCTATTTGAATTATTTTAGTTTTATTTCAAAAGTTAGTTTTGAATTCTAAGTATATTATAAAATAAACTGGTTTACATTAGTATTAGTATACATAATATTTATTATGTATACTAATACTAAATAAATATTGTACAAAAAAATATAGGGAAACAATTAAATTGATTTTCACAAATCTGATTGCTTCCCTACTGTATATATTCCAGATTACATTTATCTTAAATTAGCCCCACATGTTATAACCCGTATATTTTCTAAACATGCTTTCAGTGGGTTTTTATTGACATGATATTTAAGTCTTCTGTTTTTTCACAGCCTAATGTATTCCAAAATTTAATCCCATGATCATTATCTATAAATACAAATAGATAACATAATTCAATATGCTCTTTTTTTAGCATATTCAGACATTCAGCCATTATTTTTTTACCTATTCCATTCATCCTATGCCCTTCATGCACGGCTAAATGATGTATAAATCCTCGCCTTCCATCATGGCCACATAATACAGCACCCACAATTTCATTTCCTCTTTCTGCTACCAAACTGAGTCCAGGATTTCTATTTAAATATCTTGAAATATTCTCTTTAGAATCAGCATCATCTAGCTGAACCCCTTTAGTGTTATTCCACAATTCTACTACAGTTTCATAGTCTTCAATTTTCATTTTTCTTATTTTTATTTGAACCATTAGTGAAAACACCTACCTCATCTTATATAAATACTATATCATAAGAAAATAAAAATGAATATAAGAATTGTAGAACTAAGAATATCCCCTATAAACCTTTATATCTTGATTTGTGAAAATATTATCCATATATTCAATAGAAAAAATATTAATTCTAAAACTAATGCTTTAAACTTAAAATTATATTCACAAATATACAAATACATCGATATTGCAATTAATATTAAAGGAGTAGCTATAAGATATATTATTTTGGGTACGTAACTATCAGCAGTGCCACTAGCATTTATATGTATAGCAACATGTCCAGGTAAAAACATATAACTAGCTATGTTAATTATCATAGCTAAAACAATAAAAATCATGCTTATTTTATTGAATAAATTTTTTGTCATCTGAAATCATCCTTTCCTATCCAATTCTTCATTTCTTATATTTTAGAAGTTCTTTATAAAATTGTTTAGTTTTTGAATCATCCTTATTGTTGATTATTAAAAAATCATTATCCATAATCACATATAAATATGGTCCCTTTGCACCTTCTAAAAATATTGAACCCTTTCCAAGTCCATCCACATCATAAGTTCCACGTTCAATACTGCCTATGCCTTCTCCAGACATCTTCAAATGATCTTTAATTGTTTCCTTCATGTATACATTTTTTATACTACTTGTATCATAAAATCTTTCAACTGTTCCCGCCTTAACATTTAGCTCAATTTTATTAACAGTTAATACAGTAGTTTGATGACTTTCTTCTACAACAAATCCACCTACTAAACTCGATATAATAATTAATAATGCAATAATAGCTACTATGGCTGTTTTATCGTAATACCTTTGCGTTTTCGTCTTTCCTCTGCCTTCTGAAAGTTCATATTTTTTAGATGAAATAATAGATTTTAGCGAAAAAAATATCACATCAATAAAAAATATACTCGTGGTTAATACAGACGTAACAGTATATAATTTTGAAATTACTGCAACTATTATATATATAATAAAAATAGATGATCCCATATACATAAGATTCCTACCGTTAAATTCTGCAAGTCCATTTCTGTCATACTTTTTTGTTGCATCATATCCACTTAGCATTTCAATAGACTTTGTTTTATATAATATACAACCTAAAATAAAGATAAAAGCTCCCACAGCTATAAATATAATATATGCAATATGCAAATTGCTCCCCCCTCATGCACCTTTAAAAATTAATATGTTATTATTGAATTTATATATGCCTAAATTTAATTTTTTCTAAGTTTAGGTGAACTTATATTTATTGATTCTACTGCATGTTTATTATCATCATCAAAAGCAGCTGTAGCAAGAGTCTCTCCTGGTTCATTTTTATATTTCACATCATATATAACCACTATGAATTTTTTACCATTCTGTGATACTTCTGCTGCTTCTTTGAACTTCTTCGAATTTTCCAAATAGTTTCCTACCTTTTTTGTTATAATTTTATTCTGTTTGTCCATGTCATCTTTAGTAAAAGCTTTTTTTGAATTAGTACTAAAATTTTCTGTGAATTTATTATAATCGTCATTGTTTAAAGCTATTAGCATATTTTCCACCTTACCATTTGCAAATTTAACATCACTTTCACTCACCTTTTGTGAACATCCACTCATTAAACCAATTATCAATATAACTATTACACATATCCATATTTTTTTAATTTTCATAACTTCCCCCTTCTTCAAATATACCCGCTGTTAGTCCTAGAAATATAGAAAAAATAAATATATTGCCTTCAATATTTAGTTGAAACCATAAATTTTCTTCAATGTACTGAAGCATTGGAATTCTTATCAAAGGCTGAACCACATAAGTAGGAGGTAACTTATCTTATTCAATAAAATAATAGAAATCATTACTATGATTATTAATAAATAAGCTTTCTTTTTACCATAATTTAGTCCAAATGCTATTCCAAATCTTTTTTCAATAAACAATGCTGGATCTTTGGGATTAAAATAAACAAGCCCTAATTTCCAGTATTTATCATCATCTAAATTGTCGTAATTACTTGTATCAGAAGTATTGTATTCAATATTTACTCGACTTCCACCCTGCCCTGTGCATAAAGATATAATTAAAACATCTATAAAAATAAAGATTATTATTATAGGATTTATTAGTGCTAACAATGCAAAATTCAAGTTAATAACTTTCAGAACATACAAATTTTCAATGGAACTACCTATTAAAATAATTATATTAATAAATATTATATTAGCTGCCCATCTATATCTAAATACCCTATTTATTTCTCTTGAGTGCTGAGGTCTAAAACTATTTATTTGCTGCTTAGATCTCTCTATAACTTTATAAATCAAAAACATATACATTGTTATAAATATTTGTTGCACAGGAAATTCAAATATTAATCCATAGGATTTAATTGCAGAACCATCAATTATCCCACTGGCATTCCAATGTATTGGAATGAATATAGGTAAACTGTCAAAAACTAAATAACCTATTATTATATTTAATAAAATTATAGCTATGGGAATTATAAACCATCTGCTAATAGGTATGAGTCTCTTTTTTATGTCATTTCTAAAGCTTGTATCAATGACAACCACTCCATTTTTGTGAACTTCTTCTTCATTGAATTTTTTAAACTCTTTTATCCTTTTATAAGAAAAATAATATATTACAGTGGCTAAAATAAAAAAAGCAATAATTCCAGTTAATAAAACAATATTATTAGGGTGCTTTAAGAATATATAACAGAAACCTATTACGTAAATACCGCATATAAAAATATTATTTTTTAAATATAATTTCTTGAATACCGTAAGTTTAGGATTATTGAGAAGTTTTTTTGGTAGCCGCACTCCAAAAAAAATCTCCCTCCGCATTATGAATGGTAATGAAAGCTTTAAAAAAAGAAGCATTATTATAAAAACAACACATAATATAAGTATCCACTGCTGGTAATCCATAATTACAACTCCTTTATGCTTCTAAAAATTTCTTGTATATTTCTTGTATTTTTCTAGTTATTTCTTCTTCTCTCATACCTCTACAAAAAGCTTCAGCGATAATTGGTTTTATGTCCTCTGCAAATTTGTCATCATAATCTTCAAGTTTCATGTTATGTTTTGAATTTATAACCGATCCCACTCTTCTGTCCATAATTATAAAATTATCATCTCTTAAAAGAGCATACGCCTTATTAACAGTATGTAAATTTATTCCTATATCCTCTGCCATCTGTCTTACGGATGGCAAACTTTCACCTTCATTAAGGCTTCCATCTGCTATGCCTTCAATGATTTGTTGCTTTAATTGTGTGTATATTGGTATCTCTGAACTAAAATCTATTTTTACAAGCATAAGCACCCCTATTAAATAATCTATTATATCTGTTCTATACATAATAGAACAGTTGTAATTACAAATCAAATTTCATACTCCCTCTATTTTTAGTAAAATGTTCCTTAAGCATTATTTAAATAAAAAAAATCATTGTATATCTCCATTTGTCCGTCATTTGCTTAATAAAGCTATCCCGTTGACTTAATTGAAATCAACAAGATAGCTTTATTAGCAGTTAATTAAAGTAATTCCATATACAATAATCAGTTTTATTTTGTTTTTCGAGTGAGCCCATACCCACCTCGAACACCTCTTGATTCATTTATTGATATAAAAGACTTCACATCTAAAGTTTCTAATTTTTTTAACACTTCATTTTTACGTTTTCTTGGCATATATGCAACTATAAATTTATTTTCATCTTTTTGACCTTGAGATTCTAATACGGTATATCCTATTTCAAGCCTTTTTAATTCCTCTGTTACAACTTGGTAATTTTTTGAACTTGTAATTATTGTAGCTGTAATAACTCCTATAGCTATTTTTTCCTCTACTAAACTTCCCATATAATTTCCAACTACATATCCTAGGGCATACATAACACCTTTCATGGGGTCAGTAGCTAAATTTGATAAAACATTTGCAGATACTACAAGCCATATTGTAATTTCAAATAAAGCCATAATGGCCCCTTTAAATTTCTCACCTTTTGTTATCAGTACCATTCTAAGTGTAGCAAAGGATACTTCTATAATTTTGCATGAAAATATTATTATGTATATTCCTATTCCACTTGTCAAATTCTCACCAACCTTTATGTTTTTAATTAAGTTTTTTCATTTATTTAAAAACAAAAAATCCTCTTACCTTATGGTAAGAAGACATGTAAATTATAACATGATTATTTAATTTGTTATATACTTTGCAATGATTTATATAAAATAAAATTATTGCAAATACAACGTACCAGATACATAGTACCAATTCTAATTGTGAATAATTCAGTATTGCTACTATGTACCTAGTACTATTTACTAGTATTTACAAAAATCAATAGTTTAATCATTTTTCTAATATAAAAAATCACAGTATACTAATATCAATTAACTCTTTTCAAGTTTTTTCTTATATTCATCTAACAATTCAGTTTGCTCTACACTGAGAGTTGGATATTCTAAATTTAAGCCTTTTAAAGTTTTTTGGAGTATTTCTGAAATTATAAGCCTAGCTAGCTTTTTGTTATCAGCAGGAACTACATACCATGGTGCAACTTTTGCATTAGTATTCTCTATAACTTCCTCATAACATTTCTGATAATCATCCCAAAATTCTCTTTCTTTTATATCAGCTTCGGAAAATTTCCAATTTTTAGCTTTGTCATCTATTCTTTCAAGGAGACGTTTTTTTTGCTCATCTTTTGATACATTTAAAAATATTTTTATTGGTATTATTGCATTTTCATATAAATATTTTTCAAAGTCTTTAACCTGTTCATATCTTTTTTTCCATATGTCATCACCAATAAATTTTTCAGGAATTTTTTCATTTTCTAATAGATTATGTACCCTTACCACAAGCAGTTCTTCGTAATAAGATCTATTAAATATTCCTATCTGACCTCTTTCAGGCATATGATTGTGTGCTTTCCACAAATAATCATGTGCTAATTCTTCCGCTGATGGTTGTTTAAAACTGGTAACATGGACTCCTTGTGGATTTAATCCTGTCATAACGTGTTTTACAGCCCCATCTTTTCCAGCTGCATCCATGGCCTGAATTATAATTAATATCCCAAATTCACCTTGTGCATATAATTTACTTTGAAATTCACTGATTTTTTCAATATTTTTATCTAATAGAAATTGTAATTCATCATTAGTGTAAGTTTTATCATTATATTTTGTTTTTGTTTTGGCTATTTTAAATTTTTCGGAGTTATCTACTTTAAACTCATTTATTTCCATCTATTCATCTCCCTAATATTTCTTTATATTTTACCACATTCACATCACTACATTACAACTAATTAGACATATTTTTTTGAATAAATTACGTTTCAGCTACTATTTTTCCAGTGTCACTAAGATCATAGCCACCAATTCCACGAAGCTCTTCTTGAAATTCTTTTGAATTAAGAATTTCTAATATTGCCTGAAATGGAGGCTTATTAATATCATCCTTTTTAATAATTAAATCATACCTTTCTTTTTGCAGAGGTATAAATTCAATGTTTTGAACCTGAAGAGCAGCTTTCTCATTGCCAACAGCTACATCAGCATCCCCCCTTGCAACAGTACTAGCTACTGCTAGGTGGGACAGATCTTCGCTTTCATATCCATTAATGGACTGCCAATGTATACCCAGTTTGCACAATTGCTCATCTATCAAAACTCGTACTCCACAACCACGTTCCCTATTAATCATTAAAATATCAGGTCTAGTTAAATCCTTCCAAGTAGTAATATTTTTAGGGTTTCCCTTAGCCACGTAAAAACCCTGCATGCGACATACTAAATGAACAATAACGCAGTGAACCCCTGGAAGTATTCTTCGGACATAAGGTATGTTGTAAACTCCAGTATCTGAATCCCATAAGTGAGCTGTAGCTATATTTACATTACCTCTATATAGTTCAACTAGTCCATTGTAACTACCTATATAACATCTAAGCGCTTGAAGTCCGTCAGCGTGTTGTTCTAGATGCCTGGTTAAAACGTCCAGAAGTATATCCTGTCCACAAATTATAAAATCACTATTATAGTTTGACACCGGCAAAAAATTTTTTTGGCCTACTTGACTAACAACTGAACTTTCATTTTTATCCGCAGTATTTGTTACATGTTTAGCATTAGTTCTACTTTTATTTTTATATTCTTCAATATCAATTGCATCTATACGAACCTTTCTACCAACTCTATAAGACGGTAGTTCCCCTCTTTTAATTAATTCATATACTGTGTTTTTAGAAATATTTAGAATCTGAGCAACTTCTTGAGTTGTTAGACCCGAATTTGCCTCCATAATGAACACCTGCCCCTTTTCATCTTTTTCTAAAATGTAAATTTCATTGATTTTATTATCTGCTAAAAACATATATTTGACAAGTACTGGGTTTTAATGTGCTTAGGAAAACAATCGATCAATTATTATTAATTCAATAATTATAGGCTTGTAAATTATTGAATTAATATTACATGTTTATATATATTATTGATTATCATATGAAATGGTTGATTTATCTTGTTTTTAGCATTATAATATATTTATGTATAAATTCATAACATACAGTGCAATTTTGTTTAAATTACATACAAATTCGCACAATTTAGAATAATTATTATTAAAACTACATTTCCCATAAACGAGGTGTTTTATAATTGGAATTGGTTAATGAAAACGTAGATCAAACAAATTTGAATATAGAAAGATTTTCAACATTAATAGGTGAAAATTGGAATGTGTCTTCCGATATTCTTAAAAATTATATATTAGCAAATGTGAGTATAGCTCTGACTCGAAATTCTCAAATGAAAAAGGATATTAACAAACTTTATCTTTTAGATAGAATAACGTATTATGAGGCTCTTGAAAATTCTTCCTGCATTAACCATGTTATTATGATGCAAGGTTCGCTTCAGCAGGAAATTGACGGAAGAAAAGCACTTGGTATTCTTTTAATTGCGGAAAATGATTATAATTTAAGAAATACTGTGATTAGATTATTAAGAAAGTACTATCCTATAGTTTTTAATGCAGTAAAAAACCATGATAAAAAGGATTTAACTAAAAGATATATTCAAATGGATCAGGTTACCATGAAAACAGAGGCAAGACTTGACGCTGCAGTATACTTCTATTTTGGTATATATCGTTCTGTGGAATCAGTTGATCAAGGTTTTTTTAAATCAATTATTGATGATGTTAAAAATTTCGAATTTTATAGTCCAATCACAAGAGATATAAGTAAAGAATTAGAGCTACATAAATCTGAAATACGGGAAATTAAAGTTTTACTGAAAAGAGAGTATGGAAAGATAGATAGTTATAAAGATGTTTTAAACAGTGAACTAGAACCAATTGAAGAATTAGGTGGAATCTTAGACAATATGTTTATCATTAACAAACTTGATGTGAATCATCTTTTTTCAGATTCACATTTTCTTAATATTGATGAAATATTATTAGCATATATAAAAAGAGGTCATAAATCTTTTGATCTTAAAGAAATACTAGGCACATTAATAAATGGTATTTTTATTAAATCATTGATTAATGAATATAAAAAATCTAGAGCGCAAAACTTAGAAAATGGCCAAGAAATCTTACTTATTAAAATAGAATCCTTACAAAATAAGTTAAATCATGTTGAAACTTTGAATGCAAATCTTTCTGCTGAGCTAAATACAATTAATAATGAAAATACAAGATTTGAGGAAACCCAAAAATCTGAAATTAATAAGTTAAATAAGTCTCATCTCTCCCAAGTTACTGAGATGCAAAATAAAATTAATAATTTGGAAAAACAATTATTATTGGAAAAAGAATATAAAAGTGAGTTAAATGTTCTGCGAGAATATGTTTTTAAAGTAAATAATCATTATATTCCACCATTAACTTCTGAAAAAACATTAGACTATTATATTTCTAACACTAAAATCCTTATAATTGGAGGAGCTAAAGAATGGCGACGAAAATTCAGAGAAAAATATCCAGATTTAAGATCCTTAAATGGTTTTAATGAAAATTTTGATACAGACATTTTAGCTAATTATGATTATGTATTTTTTTACAGTGCATTTATGAATCACGCTACATACTATAGAGCTATGAGTTTTATAAGAACTCACCAAATAAAATTTGGCTATTTAGGGAAAACAAATATGGAACTGGTCGAGGAAGAAATTATAGATGAATTGGAAAAAAGCATTCTTAAATAATATACTATCTAGTTAGCTTCGGTGCACATTATACACCAAATAAAGGACACTTTGAAATAAAAATTTCAAAGTGTCCTTTATTTAAATTAACTTCAATATATAATTACCGTCTTCCCATATTAAACATTTTCCCAAGTTCCACCGAGTTCTCTTTCGCAGTAATTTCCTCAGGTGTTACCTTGTAAACTGAAACAGCATTACCATCCATTGAGGATTTATACTTCTCAATTAACGTGCTGGTTAAAGGATGATTGTAATATTTAGGCATATATTTATCAATTACCTTTTGGAGAGTCAGAGTAGCCTCTTGGGGGTCAATGACCTTCTCAGCCTTTCCAAAAATCATTACGCTCATATATGCCGTATCTGCGTGGCATGGCACTGGATCAGTGACGGTACCATGCTCATCATATATGGTGAAACAAACCATGGGACTTTTTGAAAGAATATCTTCCTTTTTACCAGAACCCATGCCATGAAAATAAATGGAACCATTATGCCATACATAGTTCACCGGAACGGCATAGGGAAAAATATCACTTACCATTCCAATAATGCCAGTTCTTGACTTCAAAAGAAAGGTTTCGATTTTTTCCGTGTCAACACATTCCCTTTGCGAATAACTAACCTTATTCATCAAATAGCTCCTTTCTAAAAATTTTCTCTTGTAACATTACCAAACATTTAATACCCATTCTTTATTTTTTTTGTGTTCCATGTCAGTGAATAAGGTATTTGCTATCTGTTCTCCCAGCCACATTGCACCTGCATATCCAACTACTGGATAACGGTACAATCCTGCACGGTCGTAAGTTGGGAAACCTACACGTAGCATTGGAATATCATTATCAATAGCAATGAATCGTCCTTTGGAGTGGCCTAAAATAAGATCAAGTTCAAGTCCCTCATTCTTGATTCGGTTTTCCAGTTCCCATAAATCTGCATTAGTGATTACTTCCATGTCGTAATTTACATTTTCTTTAAGCGCCTTTATACGTGGATCTTTATTATATCCTTGATTATCATCACCTAGTAAAAGCAATACAGGTTTCATCTCAAGATCTAGACAAAATTCTGCAAGACCGATTACTAAATCTGGATTTCCATAGATAGCTACTCTTTTACCAGCCAAAAACATGTGAGTAATGTCGGTAAGAGCATCAATAGCAATGCCTCTTTCACGAACCAAAGACTGTGGTATTGGTTTACCTGTGAATTTTTTTACATTTTGCAAAAATGTATCCGTATTTCGGATTCCTATAGGTGTAGGTCCTATTATGGCAGGAACCTGAAATTCATTTTCAAGATATTCAGCAGCCTTACCACCTTCATACCTGTTAAGCGCAATAGTTCCAATTGCATTTGCAGTGCCTTGAAGATCCGCAATCGTAGTATTCCCATGTGAAACTTCACTTTTGTCTGGCATTAATGGAGAATCAAAACTTTCAATTTCAAAAAGTACTGTGGCATCTACATTCATTTCAGACAAAAGATGTTTTAGTTCCGTTACGTCTCCAGGATTTACCCACCCAGTAATTAAGTTTAACTTTTCTGTGATTTTGTCTTTTTTAGCAAATGCCTTTACAAACTCCTCCACAGCTAAATCATAGCCACTGACCATACTTCCCTTAAAACTAGGTGTATGCATTGGAATAAGATGAACCTCTCTATCTCCATATTTTTCTTTCAAAATCCCTCTATTGAGTTTACTAACAACACCATCTATATCATCACCTATAATCTCCGTTGAGCATGTTGATATAATTGGTATAACCTTAACACTAGGATATCTCATCAAAAGTACATCCACTGCCTGTTCCACACGTTTTAGTGCACCAAACACAGCTCCATCCTCATGTACAGAAGAGGATGCAATTTCAAAACTCTCCTTAAAATGCTGTGAGAACAGCAGACGGACAAACATAACACATCCTTGACCTCCATGAACTATAGCAATACAATCTTTTATTCCTATGCTGGCATACTGAGCACCGCAAGGCTGACATGTAAATATAGGGTTAATAACTCCAGCACGTTCTTTTGCTTTTACCTCACAAGACATAATATCACTCCTTCCTAATATAGTGGGTCATTAATTTCTGCATTAAGGGAACCTGTAATGGTTAGGTAGTCAATACGATCTTTAAAACCCTGCATGAGAACCTTAATCTCCGTCTTATCCATAGTGCCTATCCACGGGTACAGACCTTTGAAATCATCAGCAAGTATTTGTGCCTCTACCCAAAAACATTTGTCCGCTGGTGTTCCAACATCTACATGCTCATCACACAATAATTGCGTAGTTTTACTGATAATCCCTTCATTTTGCGTCTTCCTGTCCCAAGCACGAGAATTAAATTGCCACAAACATTTTTTCATAATATGGTCCACTAGCTGTTCGATTTTGTCTTTCATACTATCTTCCATAATATCTCCTCCTTTATTCCGTGCACTCCGCAATTTCCAGTTCCTCTGGAAAACTTGGATAGGTCTTACCACGTAATTTTGAAACTATATCAAACTCCCCACTATATTCCTTTAGATAGGTTGAAGAAATTACCTCTTCACTTAAATTCACATCAGAAAGCATTCTTTGTGTTAAAAATGCTTTATCTGTAGGTATTTCATCCTTACTTATATCTAAATATGCAAGCTGATGAATTGGAGAATAAATTGCATTATAAATATCTCGCGCTAGCCTTACCCAGCCTTCAAACCCCTTGTAAGGACCGTTGTCATATGCGTGTATATTAATGTATGGAACTAAAAGTTTTTTGCCAACTTCACCAGGACGTTTTCCAGTGAAAATAATATCAGGCTTAAGTGTCTCCATAGCTTCTATAGTCTCAAGTTCATTAGGATCATCAATTGCAAGTACACCTTCTTCGCATCTAGCTATACCCTTTTCAAAATCTCCCTGATGACCAAACTTTGAATATATTGACACAATCTCAATTCCAAGTTCTTCATGAAGTGCATTAGCCCAGTGCCAAAGCTTTGATCCACCTGGCCATAAACACACTTTTTTACCTTTTAATCTTTCTTTGTACCAATCAAGTTCTGGTCTCCATTTTGCTGTTTCTTCATCAATAATAGCTTGTGCTCTATCTTCAATTCCGAAAAACAAACCAATTTTCTTCAGTGATGTGGATAGAGGTTCAAAACCAAATCCATCTATATCAAGACGAGGAATACCATATCTTTTTCTTAATTCATTACATATATATTCTGCTGAACGTGCGCATTCAAGTACGTTGAGTTGTGCTTTATCCATAGCTCTTAGATCATCATAGGATCCGTTACCAGTAAAGGTTGAAAGAACCTGAATGCCCATTCTCTTAAAATAATCTATCATTATTTCCTGATCACCCTGAATGTTATATTCCCCTACGTAATTCATAACGTAATCACTAGTAATTTTAGGTTCATAGGTTCCAACTTTTTGATCAATCCATGCAATATTTATTTTGTGATGTCCTCCTGATTGGCTAGGTCCTGCAAACCCAGGCGAATTACAGACAAAGATATCAACATCTGGCATCTCTTCCATCACTTGTTTTGCAATAGCCTCAACATCATCTCCGATTAAAGCTGTAGCACAAGTTTGATAGATTGTCATTCGTTTCATCTTTGGAAATGCTTTAAAAGCCTCGATAATATTTTTCTTTAATAGCTTCTCAGCTCCAAAAACTATATTTTTTTCCTTAACATCCGTAGCATAAGTATATTTAATTTGAAAATTATCATTATCACTTAAATAGCGTTTAGTTTGCCAAGTATCGTAAGTACATCCAATAGGTCCATGACTCATATGGATAACATCCTTCATAGGTGTACCAATAACATGTTTTGCTCCACAATATGCACAACCACGTTCTGAAATCGACCCAGGAATTGTCTTAAGATATCCTAGGGGAAGGCAGGACGTTAAATCCTCACCTTTACCTTTTATAACCGCATGATCTTTTCTTTCAGGAATACATTCACTACATTTAAACAAATGATTTGGCATAATTCATTCCTCCTTTATTAAATATCCATTAACCCATGCTCCATTAATATTTCTTCTAATCTTTCTTGTGCCATTGGTTTTGGAATTACAAACAGCTTATTTTTGTCAATTGCATCTGCAAGATTCCTATATTCTTGCGCCTGTTTTTGCTCTGGATCAAATTCTATTACTGTTTGTTTGTGTATTTCAGCTCTTTGAACCATATTATCTCGTGGTACAAAATAAATAAGTTGACTGCCTAGCTCCTCAGCAAATGCTTTTAAAAGATTTATTTCTTTATCAACATTTCTGGAGTTGCAAATGATGCCTCCCAATCTAATACCACTACTATGAGCATATTTAAGTACACCCTTTGCAATATTGTTAGCTGCGTATAATGCCATCATTTCACCACTGGCAACTATATATATTTCTTGAGCTTTTCCTTCGCGCATTGGCATAGCAAAACCGCCACACACAACGTCACCTAAAACATCATAAAAAACATAATCAAGATCATCTGTATAAGCTCCAAGAGATTCTAGCATATTAATTGAAGTTATTATTCCTCTACCTGCACATCCAACTCCAGGTTCAGGACCACCGGATTCAACACATCTTATATTACCAAAACCTGGCTTTAATATTGATGGAAGATCTACATCTTCACCTTCCTCCCTTAAAGTATCAAGTACACTTTTCTGTGCAAGACCTCCTAATAGTAGTCTAGTTGAATCCGCTTTTGGATCGCATCCAACAACCATAATTTGTTTCCCCATTTGTGCAAGACCTGCTGTAAGATTTTGAGTGGTAGTTGACTTTCCAATACCACCTTTTCCATAAATCGCTATTTGTCTCATTTTTATAGCCCCCTTATTAAATATAATTATTATTGTACTAATTTGTATCAACTGTGACGAATTTGTATGTTAGATATATTGTAATGTGAAATTGTCAATAATGCAAGCATTTTTTTATTAATTTCTTTGTATTGTTCCTGGTTTTATTGGTTATTTATCAATTATATTATTACTTTATTATCAAACTGATAATAAAGTAAACGGTATCACTACTGATTTACCTTATATTGAATTTATAAATGATTATATATTTATCATTTCGTTCCATTTAATAATGTTTCGCATAAAACAATAAAAAAAGGATGTTCTACTAAAATTTTAACCTTTAGTAGAACATCCTTTACTCATTAATTTAATTTTTTTACTTTATAAAGATTTTCTGCAAATATGCAATGTTATATATGCTCAGAATTTTATATAGAAATCCAATATAGGCTACTGTTGATATTATGAGATTTGCAATCCCTGTTGAATTACATATAGAAAAGCAAATATCACCTTGATGAAATGGAAATAGCAATGATTCAGATTTTTCATTTAACAAATCAATTATCATGTGTAGTGCATACCCAAGTCCAAACCAAATAACAAAGTTCAAAGCAATTAGCCATACCCCTAGATTCATAACAAAAAAACCAAGTAAACTATGCATATACTTTCTGTGCCCTGTAATCCTTCCTAATATAATGGAACCCACTATTAAAGTAACTCCTGATAGCTTTAATTCACTAGGCATTTTATTGTTTCCAATTAGTCCTAAAACGTCATAATGAAATCTATATGTTAAAATTAAGTACAGTGCTACTAAAACAATAATTCCATATACAAAATCACTTATAACTTGTCCTGCTTTTGATACCTTTAAATCCGCATCTGGTGCATAGGATCCTAACACAACAAATCCCAATCCAATTAACGATGTTTTTATATCAACATTCGTTACTAATAAAAAGGCTGCTCCACAAAGCCCTACTGCTGCATGTGTTTTTCCCGTCATAATTATTTCTCCCTTGTAACTTAATACGCTGCATAGGCTCTTTCCTAAAATATATTATATCACATTCATTTGCTACAAAATATCTATGGCTGTGATTTTAATTTTTAAAGATTAACCTCTTACACTTGTTAAAATTATTTAATAAAATATCCTATACAAAAATTATATTTTAAAGTTGCAATAATACACAATTGGGTTTATAATACATATTGTGGTATATAATTATACTTTTAGTTTTTAAAGTATAGTAATGTACTAATAAAAATATGTTGGAGGTAATTATTTTGAAAAAGAAAAGGGTTTTATCGTTAATGCTAGTAACAGTATTGTCTGCCTTTTCCTTTGTTTCTATGGCTCCAGTGAAAACGGTTACTGCTGCTACTACTAGTTTTGTCCAAAGAAGTGGAAGGTATTTTTACCTAAATGGGGCTAAATTCTATTTTGCAGGCAACAATACTTATTATGCCGGCCTCGTAAGTGACCAAGCAACACAGGCAAGTATATTTTCTGCAAATGCAGCCAAAGGCGTGAAAGTTATGCGCATATGGGCATTTAACAATGGTTCTGGAGGTTTACAGACTTCTATTGGTGTTTATAACGAAACTGCATTAAGACAATTAGATTATGCAGTATATCAGGCACAAAAAAATGGAATAAAATTAATTTTACCTTTTGTAAACTATTGGTCTGATTATAATGGTATGCAATGGTATGTAAATCAAGTACTTGGTTCTGGCTCAGAAGATTTATTTTATACAAACAATAGCGTAGAAACCGCTTATAAAAATTATGTAAATACCATTTTAAATAGAACAAATTATTACACAGGTGTACAATACAAAAGTGATCCTACAATATTTGCTTGGGAACTTGCTAACGAACCAAGATGTACAAGTGATACTACAGGTACTACACTTTACAATTGGATAAATACAATGGCAACTTATATTAAAGGCGTGGATACAAACCATATGGTATCCGTTGGAGATGAAGGTTTTAAAACAGGTGGAAGTGATTGGACAAGCAATGGATACGAGGGAGATAATTGGCTAAAAAACATTGAAAATTCAAAAATAGATTTTGCAACCATACATTTATATCCGGACAATTGGGGAGAAAGCTTATCATGGTGTACAAGTTTCCTTCAAGATAGAGCAACCTTAGCACATAGTACTGCTGTAAAACCAATTGTGCTTGAAGAATACGGTAGGTCAGCATCAGATGGCGACAGAGATTCTGTTTTTACTTCCTGGCATAGTACTGCAACTAATAGTTCCTATGACTATGATGGTTTATTGCCATGGCAAATGGAAATAAATACGCCTTGGGATTCAACCTTTGGATTTACTAATACAAGCACTACAGCCAATTTAATATCAAGTCTTGCCACTGTTGAAAATGCTAAGAGTAAATAAATACTAATATTTTATAAAAGGATACGAGAAAAAAATACAACTAATTTCTTGTATCCTTTTATATTTATAAACATTTTTTCTTCACATCTAAAGTTCCTTATTGTAAATTTTATCAATTCCCTCTTTATCTAATCTGTGCAAGATCCACTCCGAATTTTTTTTAGCTCCAATACTTTTATAAAACTTAAGAGATGGTTCATTCCAATCAAGGCATGTCCATTCTATTCTTTCACATTTATTTTTCTTTGCAATATGTGCTAGTATTTTGAAAACTTCCTTACCTATTCCCTTGCCTCTATATTCTTCATTTATATAAAGATCTTCAACATATATCCCTGCTCTGCCAATAAATGTTGAAAAGTTAAAGAAATATATTACATATCCCATAAATTTATTGTTAAATTCCATCAATAACACTTCTGCCCTATTATTCTCAAATATTGTTTCCTTTAATGATTCTTCAGTGCCAAGGACTTGATCTAGCATATTTTCATATATCGCGATTTTCTTTATAAAATCTAATATTACTGGGATGTCTTCTTCTACAGCATACCTGATTTTAAGTTCTTTTATTTTTGATTCAAAATATTCCATTTATTTATGCCCCCTTTCAAATTTAACATAATTATTTAAAAACAGATAATTTATTATACTTTATCTAAATTATAAAGTCTATTTTTTAACAATTGTATAAGTAATATTAATTATAATGTAGTTCATAGTGAGCTTTATATATAATTTAATAGTAAGTCTTTGAATAATCACTATTGTTTAATAATGTTTAAAGTGCTATTATGCAGAGGAGAACAATAATAATATTCTGAATGTTCGCAAATCGAAACTATAAAAGTAAACTAAAACTTTAGTTTATAATATTAAAAAAATAGATGAAAATGTAAATGGGGAGGAAATTATATGAATATTAAATTACAAGAACGCTATCAATTATTCATTGGTGGACAATGGAGATATGCTTCAGACGAAGCAACTATTAAAACTTATAATCCAGCTACAGGAGAATTATTGGCAGAGATTGCTGATGCTTCTAATGAAGATGTAGATGATGCAGTAAAAGCAGCCCAGGATGCTTTTAAATCTTGGAGCACATCAACCCCTGCTGAGAGATCTGCAGTACTCAATAAAATAGCTGATATTATTGATGAAAATGCGGAATATTTGGCTACAATTGAAACCATGGATAATGGAAAACCAATCAGAGAAACAACAGGAGCCGATATACCTCTGGCAGCTGATCATTTTAGATATTTTGCAGGTGTTATTAGAGCAGATGAAGGCAGTGCAACAATGCTAGATGAAAATACCTTAAATCTAATTTTAAGAGAGCCTATTGGTGTAGTTGGACAAATTGTACCTTGGAATTTCCCATTTTTAATGTCAGCATGGAAACTAGCTCCATTAATAGCAGCTGGAGATGTTTCAGTATTTAAGCCATCTAGCTCTACTTCACTAAGTATGTTAGCTTTTATTAAGCTAATTGAAAATGTTATTCCTAAGGGTGTTATTAATTTAATTACAGGCAAAGGATCTAAGAGTGGTGAATATTTGCAACACCATAAAGGTCTTAATAAACTGGCATTTACAGGTTCTACACAAGTTGGTAGAGAAATCGGCCTTTCAGCAGCACAAAATATTATTCCTTCTACACTAGAACTTGGTGGAAAATCCGCTAATATATTTTTCAAAGATGCAGATATGGATCTAGCAATAGAGGGCGTTCAATTAGGCATTTTATTTAATCAAGGTCAAGTTTGCTCAGCAGGTTCTAGAATCTTTGTACAAGAAGATTTTTATGATGAATTTATGACTAATGCAATAAATGCTTTTGAAAAAGTTAATGTCGGTAATCCATTAGATGGACAAACACAGATGGGTGCACAGGTCAGTGAGGTACAGCTTAAAAAGATTCTTAGTTACGTTGAAATCGGTAAAAAAGAAGGAGCAAAAGTTGCCACCGGTGGTGAAAGATACACTGAAGGTGACGCATCCAAAGGATACTTCATGAAACCTACCCTTCTTGTAGATGTAACAAATGACATGAGAGTAGCTAGAGAAGAAATCTTTGGACCAGTGGGAGTTGTAATTAAATTCAAAACTGAAGAAGAAGTCATAGCTATGGCTAATGATAGTGATTATGGCTTGGCTGGTGGTGTATTTACACAAGATTTAAATAAAGCCATTAGAGTTGCAAGAGGAATTAAAACCGGCCGCGTATGGGTAAACACTTACGATAGTTTCCCTGCTGGTGCACCATTTGGAGGATATAAACAATCCGGAATAGGTAGAGAGACTCATAAAGTAATATTAGATCATTATAGTCAGATGAAAAATATAATAATTAATTTATCAGGAAAACCTGGTGGAATGTACGTAAAATAAAGTTCAATTTTCACTTAGATGAAGATTTAGAAAATTAAAGAATATAGGGTATGTACATAAATTTGTCTAAACAAATCTGTGTACATACCCTATATTGGGGTTGATACTGATCTACCCACAAATAATGCATCTATCCCTGTTACCATGGTCAAAGTAGAAATAGAAAAAATCATCTGCATCTAAAATAGCAGTTCTTATACCCTCAAAAAAATTTGTTCTATATGGCTCTTTTAAAACAATATGTTCGAGTCATCATCATTGCAAATGTCCCGCAAAAACGTCCTCACAATAACGCGGTCTCCATTTTTCAAATTTTTCCGGTATACTGTCAAAAACTTTTCTAAACTCCATGATATTGCCTCCCAAGCAAAAATCAATGATTATTTCTGGTAACCCAAATGATAAATTTCCTAATATTAGAATTGCTAACGTATCCTGCATTATCGAAAATATGACTCTTGCTGATACTAATATTGGTATAGGCAGTTTATTAGAGCATAGCCGTATTAACTATAATTCTAATTCCATTATCTCATTTTTTATTGAAAATCCTTGGCAATCATAAAAACTGACCGACTTTTCACTTGGCCAAACAAATAGTAATTCAAATTTATTTTCTATAGCCCAATGTTTTGCCCTTTTAAGTAATCCTGTCCCTATCCCTTTATTTCTATACTCTGCTTTTGTATGTACATTTGTTACATATCCAATTTCTGCAAAGATCTTTTGAGGTTTAGGTACTTTTCTTACTCGATTTATGTAAATATTTGCTATGATAATACCATTTTCTTCTGCAACCCAATATACCCAAGTACCTTTGTCCAGACCTTCTTTTAAAAATAATTTACATTGATTTATAAACTCATTTTTGGATATGTCAAAATAACGTTCTTCTTCATATTCATGTTGCCATCTCATTTCTGAAAGCATTTCTAAGTCACTTTCTACTGCTAATCTATATACCATAATTTCTGTATCCCCTTTCGCACTGTTCATAAGTTCAATAGCCCTATCATCATCTGGTAAATTTTTTGTCCTTCCAGCCTTTCTAACCATCAGCACGGTATTTTAGTAAAGATTATTTCTAAGGGTTCATTTTCTAATAATATACTACCAGAGTCTTTATATCCCAACTTTCTATAAAAGTGTTGTGCTTGTTTATTTGATAGAGTTGATGTCATAATTAATTCATAACCTTTACTTTTCATATCATTTTCCCAGAATTCAACTAATTCTTTTCCAATTCCCTTATACCTATAATCTTCATCAATATGAAGCTTATTCATAAATGGAGTATTATCCCAAAAACAATTATACCTTAACCAACCAATACTTTTACCTTCACCATTAATTACAATAATAATTTCATTTTCTTTTATTTTAGTGTGGATTAATTCCTTGGATATATGTTTATCATTATCATATATATATATTGGAAATGTACTTCCCTTGCATACTCAATATTCATTATTCTTCCTCTCTTATGTATTAAAATTTTAATGGTACGCTTTTTTTACCGTTGTGACATAAGATGATAAAAATACTATGAAGAAAATTTCACTTTATTAAAATATCCTCTTTGGGATAAAGTATATATTAATACTACTATTGAAAATATAACATTTCCGTAAAAGAGTTGATTTTTATATTGTTGAGACAAACAAATGCTTACCACTAAAAAATATACAATGTAAATTATCATAAACCAATATCCCCATTTTTCAAGTCGCAAATATCCATACATATTCCTTCTAATTTATGTTTAGTTATCATGGATAATATTAACATTATTTATACTATATATCAATGCAAAATAACACGGATAAAGTTCATGTAACTACTCTAAACAATAACATTTTATTAAAATTCTTCTGATTATTGAGCTTTTTTTTTATTTTTTCAGTCTTTTATTTTAAAACTATTGACTTAATATGTAATCATTGTTATCATTTAATGAGTAAACAAGTCGAATTTTGTAATTATGGAGGTTTAAAATGAAATCAACAGGTGTTGTAAGAAAAGTAGATGAATTAGGAAGAATTGTTATTCCTATAGAATTAAGAAGAACTTTAGATATAGCTGAAAAAGACGCTCTAGAAATTTATGTAGACGGTGACACAGTAATATTAAAGAAATATCAACCAGCATGTATTTTCTGTGGAGAAGCTAACGATGTAACAAATTACAAAGGTAAAAAAATCTGTAAAAGTTGTTTATCAGAATTAAAAAACAGCTAGTATTTAACTAGATTGATATAAAAGTCTAAATAGAATCGCCATATTATTTGGTTTTTCTATTTAGACTTTTTCATTCCTCATAAGATATTTACTTATTTCCGCTCTGAGGTAACAGATCCATGTAAATCTATGTCAAGTTTTATTTCAGATAGTTGCCAATCATTTATTGTATTTAACAGTTATAAATTTACTTGCTGTTTTTCCAATAACATAGAATAAGTTTCCAAATATTTTTTTATAAAATGGAACAGTTACCAAAGGATCATAAGTACTTTTACTTCTTGATTGGTTAATCCAGTATACGCCATCTTCAGTTTCATATTCTGTTCCTTTTACATATCCAAGGCTCATTCCTCTAAATAGATTGTATGGTATTAAAACAGCCAAAGAAGGTGTATGCATTTTTTTAGATGAAACTTCGTTATGAAATTTTGCTGCCAACCTTTTGCATTTTATTTTTGTTTTATAATCTGGCATATAATTATTCCAACTATAAGATGCAACGGATAATTTATAACAATAGTTAAATCCGATTCCTTTTAGGAACCCCGCAAGGTAGTTAGCTGAAGTATTACCGCCTACGCCACCAACCGTGGTTACAACAATAGCTTTGTTTTTGAAAAAGTGAGGTCTGTGAACCATGTAGCTAAGGTGATCGATCAAATTTTTAGTCAAAGCGTTTGGCTGCATATAAAAGGTTGTCATTGCAAAAATCATGCCGTCACTTTCATCAATTTTATCTGTTATTTTCTGCATAATTTTATTATGAGGACAGTACTCATGCCCTTTTCTAAAGCAAATACTGCATCCAGTACAAAATGGTAGTTGCAAATCTGTTAACTGTATTTCTTCGAATGTTGATTCTAGTGAAATTCCTTCTAAATTTTTCTGAATCAATTTAACTAACTTCCACGTGTTACCTTTATGTGGACTTCCATTAAACACTAAATATTTTATGATGTTTCATCTCCTTATCATACTAATTTATTTTCTTTTCAAAACAAATTGCTTTAGGATTATTGATGTATTTTCCATAGTTTGGTATGTTATAATAACCCCTATTCTCATAGAATGATACTGCTTGTTCATTTATCAATCTTGTTTCAAGGCAAAGAACATGATATCCCAGTTTTCGTGCCTGTGTTTCTAAATAAAGTAGAACTTCAGTTCCTATGCCCATTTTTGAGGTCTTAGCAAACAATCTTTTGACTTCGGCGATATTTTCATTAATCTGGCGTATACCACCACATCCTATTGCTTCTCCCTCTTCATCATATGCTATTACAAATAAGGAACTAGAAACACAAAAGTCACTTGGATTAAAAGAACTATTTCCGCTGTCACCTGTTATAAATTGTAAAGTCGCAGATAATTCATCCAATAAAATAAGAGCATCAGGTGTATTGATATTTTGTGGGATAATTTTCATTTTTCATTTTTCCTTCACTGCATCTTCTTTTTTATCTTCAAATCCGTTTCTTGCATCTACAACAACTTTACTATTTGAGTATTCCTTTGTGACCTAGTTTACGAAATTTACGTATTTTTTTATATAAAATGTTTAATAAAATGTTGTATAATAAGTAACTAATAATGATTATATCTCTTTCATCATTAAACACTTGGTTACTCCTCTTTTATACAAGTTTGGAATAATTCCAATCTCTGTATAGACAATACTCTGATACAATTGCTTAGCATCTGGATTAAAAATAAGCCACAGGAACCCTAATCATATACCATTTTTATTTATGGCAATAAAAATTCGTCTCAATTAACACATATAATATCACTTGTGACATAATATATTAAAATACTTTGTGATTTAGTTAATTTGCTTCCCAATTTGTTTATCAATTCTCCATTGTGGTGCGTTCCCATCATCTCCCCAGTATTCATTTAACAGTTTAATTTTACCGTTGTTAAATTCAAAAAATGATGTTGCATGAACAGACACATCATCATTTTTAAGCTTTACTTTCACAACAGAAATAACTAAATTTTCAATGCATTCCAAACGTTCAATTTTAATACTCCAATCTCCAGGATATTCTGAATTTGCTCTCACAAATTCTTCTACATTAAAACTTTCATTTGTATTGTTCCAATTTATCACAGCATCATTATCGAAATATCTATGTATTTCATTCCAATTCTGTTTATCAATATCACTCCATAACCCTCTTACTTGTTCATTATAATTCATTATCTATCATACCTCCTGCTATATAAATACTCATAACTACCTAATTATCAACCGTTGTTACATAATCCAAGAAAAATGTTCAATATAATATCATTTATAATTATATTTATTCAGCTTGTCTTAACCTATAATCTTGCTCTGTCATCAGGTAAGAAGGATGATATAGCCCTGTTGACATATAGAATTCATCATGAGTATATTTAAATCCAAGTTTTTCAAGTAATTGAGCAGATTCTATATTTTTAGGATTGTGTCCTGCAAAAGTGCATTAACTCTAAGAGTTTTAAAGGCATATTCTATGACTGCAGAACACGCTTCCTGAGCAAATCCTCTTCCCCAATGTTTCTGTTTTAAATGTATTCCTATTTCAAAAATATTGTTTAGAGAATCATATTGTCTCAAACCACAACATCCTACATTCTCATTAGTTTTCATAAAATAAATTGGCCAATATTGAATTTTCTCGTTATTATAATTTTCTATTTCACTCTTTAATCGTTGATGTACCTGTTCTGTTGACATTTTACCATCTTTTGCAATAAACTTTGTTACTTCTGGATTACCCCAAAGTTCTAAAGCATCCCCTATATCTTTTTCGCTCCATACTGAAAATCCTAATCTTGTTGCATTCAAAAAAAATTCTCTCATGTTATCTTCTCCTGTAATTTTACAATATATGGCATATTCATTCTACTTCTTAAGTTCTACATACTCAACAATAGTTCCATCTAAGTGTTTTATAGTCATATTTCTTCCAGTTGGAACTTCTTTCAAATCTCTAATAATTGTAGAACCATTATTTAATAAGTAATCCTTATACTCGATTATAGAATCCACTAAAAATGTAGCTTTTGTATCCTTAAATGGTTGCAGTGCTTTATCTGAACCACATATAAGCAATATATTCCCAACTTGTGCAAGTTCCAAGTTCATTTCAGTATATTTAAATCTTGAATTACATTTATCATTCAGTACTTTTTCATAAAATTCAACTGCTTCATTCATTTTATGAACATAAAATCTGCTTAAAATTTTATTTACTTTCATTATTATCACTCCCAAGATGAATTTATGGAATACAAAGACGATTTAACATTATTCTTATCAGTTGCCAGTAATAATTTTAGTTTTAGTTTTAAAATCTCGTCCTGAAACATTTTATATTCTTTTTAGGAATTCATCAAAATATTTATAAAATTCTTCTTTATTTGCTAAATGGACGTTGTGATCCGAATGTGACATTTCACGCGCAAAACAATTGGGAATTAATGATTGCATTTTAACAAATTCCTCATCAGATACTGCATCATTGCCTTTAGCTCTTATTAACAAAACCAGACACTTTATGCTGGGTAAAAGCTTAAACCAGCTTATATAATAGGTACTATATGCTACCAGTGCCTTAGAACTAAACATCATCATATATCCCTCTACAGTTTCCACCAAACTATTCATAAAATATTGATATTCTAAATTTGAACTCGAAGCTTGCTTAATAAAATTAATTGCCTCATTTAGGCTTGAAAATGGCAGAGGCCAATCTTTTGTTAAAGGATCAACATCTGAAATTTGATCTAGTGGCAGCATATTTCGTCTATCAGGTCCAGATGCAGATTTGTCCAGTATGGCTACGGCTTTTACGTATTCAGGATGTACTGCTGATAAATATCCTGCAATGCCTCCACCCATTGAGTGTCCTACTAAAATCATTGAATCTATCTTTAGAAAATCCAAGAGTTCAATTATGTCCTCAGCCATTTCTTCAACCGTATATTTTGATATAGGTTTACTGCTAAGTCCATGTCCCCTCTGATCTGGTGCAATAATTCTATATTGTTTTCCATAATGCTCAATAAAATCAACCCACGTTTCTGCTCGTCCATACATTCCATGAAGGCATAGAATAGTCATCCCTTGTGTTTTTGTATCAAAATAAAACATATCAATATTATTTAGCTTAGCTATGTTTCTGTATATTTTTACGTTCCCCATATTATTGCTCCTTTATTTATCTGAATTTAATAATGGTAACATTACCATAGCGTCATTAGGAAATATATTTTCTTTCTCACTCCACCAAAACAGTGGCAAATCTTCCACATTGACTTTTGGATTGTTTAAAATGATTTTAATATTCAATTAGTCCCATTGTCCTGGAAATCTTAATTTTTTTAGTTGTGGGAATTTTTTATTATATTCTTCCACCTCTTCCTTTGGAAGATTTTCAAAAACTTCCGATTCATAGAATTTTCCCTTTATGCCTTTCATACTACCTTCTGCTAATTCAATTCCCATAAATGCATCAAAGTTTTTACCATCAGCAGTTGTAATCTTAAAGTTGTCACATGTTTTAAATCCTATTCGAGGATAATAATCTGGTTCTCCAAAAATCACAATTCCTTTATAACCTTTATTTGCTGCTAATTTCATTGTTTCCCTTAATAACAGCTCACCAACTCCACAACCTTGCCATTTAGGATCTACGCAAAGAGGTCCAAAGGTTATAATTTCATGTGTATTCGCACCATCCTCAACTCGTGCCTTTGAATACATTATATAGCCTATTACATCACCATCCTTTACTGCTACTTGGCTTAAATCTCTAATGTAGTCTTTATCTTGACGTAATTTATGCACCAGGTAATGTTCGTCACATCCAAGATGATGTTTATTCCAGAATGCACGCTGTGTCATTAACTCTACATTGTACCAATCATCCTTTATTTCCTTTCTAACTTCTATTTCTTCATGATTTAATCTTTTCTTTTCTTCTGGAAACCACCCAAATTCTAACCGTACTTCTTTTCTTTCTAAATCATTGTTATTGTAACAACAAGTATCTATACCAATCAAGCTAAATCCTTCATACTGATAAAAATCTACTGCATTAACATTACAAGATTGGGTTTCTAGTATAATGACTCGACGACGTTCTCTTCTTGCTTGTTCCTTTGCCATTTCAAGTAATGCATGGCCTATTCCTTGCTTTTGATATCTTTCTGCTACCCAAAGTTCTGTAATTCTTAGACGATTAGACCATAATTCTTCATCAGTTTCAATTGTAGCAACTAATTCATCATTAACTAGCACTCCCCAAGCATAAGCATTCTCCCAGTGATCTTCATATAACTTATCTTTGAAATCATATTCTTCTGCTACACGTGTTACTTGCTCTGTAAAGTCTTTCTTTTCTATCTCAATAACAAATCCTTTATCTATTTTATTTACTATAACATCATAATATTTATCGTTTTTATACTTTATTGGAATTATAGTTCCTTTCCATTTTTCTTTTGGTAAATGTACAATTTCATATTTCATAGTCTTTATCCTCTCTTTTTTATAGCAGTTATTGTCTTAGCATGTCCTAGATCTGCTCCCTTAGAAATAATATCTGCATATACTAAATCCACATCACTATATTTATGAACACTTAAATCAATTTTGTAATGAGCATTATTTCCGTTAGAATCATTTTAGTTGAATAATCTAGAATTAAGTCTTTTATAAATCCTAATTACCATCCATATTGCTAAAAGAGTCCCCCCTATAATAATAAGATAAATAGAATTTTTATAATTGAAAGTAGCTGTGCTATAATTCATATTAGAATAAACTATTCTACTAGAATAATTCTCAACATAACTATAAATAAACTTTTTATATTCATATTGCACAGCCCACTTTTTATTTGCGGCTATTACTGTTGAACGGTCATAACTATTTGGTGAATTAGTTATTGGCTTTACATTAGGATATACTACTTCAGCCATTTTTATATCAAATGGATAGTTATAAGTACCGTATACACTCATATTATCATTTTCTGCAATTAACTTCTGTAATTTTGGATTATTATCAACTTTAAATAAAGCAATATAATTAATATAGTTATGTTTTTTAACTATATCTTCAATTTTTGATTTTTTATCTTCTGAAATGCTATTATCATCACCGATAATATTTAAAACACCCTCTGTCAATATTTTCTGTTCTTTTTGAAATTTCAAATCCATTTGCGACATAATTATGTATGAAGTAACTCCAATTAATATAAAAGCTATTGCGGCTATTAAAATAAATCTAATGAATTTTTTTTGCTTATTAAAAAGCTTAAATATGCCATTATTGATTATTTTACTATCTCCAAATCGCTCATATGCAATTTTTAAACTTTCTTCATCGGTTTTACCTTCATGCTTTAATTCATTAACTGTTTCAACAAGATGTACTTTCATTTCTTCTTTAAACTCTGTAATTTCTTTTTCTTCGCCGCTAACCCCTTTATATAGTGAATTAATAAATTCATCAATACTTATCATATTCTAAATTCCCCCAAAAAATTTATTCATTATACTGTTCAAAAAAATCCATTCTTCTCTTTTCCTTAATAAATATTCCTTACCTAAAGTAGTTATTTTGTAGTATTTGCGCCTTCCACCCCCACTCTTATCATTTCCCCAGTAAGATTCCAAAACTTTATTATTTTCAAGCCTTTTTAACGCTAAATATAAAGTACCTTCTTTTAATTCAAATGTTTCTTTACTAACTCGACTTACTTTCTTGACTAATTCATACCCATACATATCACTATCATTAAGTAGACAAATTAACATGGTATCTATACAACCTTTTAATACTTCTTTATCAATTTCCATATTTCACCTCATAAAATACACTATAACATTAACTACTACATAATACAATGTACTTTATATTTTAAGTTGGTATTTATAAAAAGAAAAGTGTATCTGTCGTAGAACCTAAAAATAAATTTGCACTTTTAGTAGCTGCTCATAATGAAGAAGCTGTTGTTGGTGATATAGTTTTGAGTTTAAACAAACTTGATTATCCTAAAGAACTTTATGACATATTTGTTATTGCATACAATTGCACTGATAATACTGCAAAAAATGCAAGAGATAAGGGGGCCATTGTTTATGAAAGGTTTGATAAAGATAAAAAGGGAAAAGGCTTCGCAATGGAATGGATGTTTAATAAGATATTTAAAATGGGAAAAAAGTATGATACTGTAGCCATTTTCGATGCAGATAATATAGCTTCTAAGAATTTTCTAAAACAAATGAATAAAAAACTTTCAGAGGGATATAAGGTTGTTCAAGGATACTTAGATAGCAAAAATCCAAAGGATACTTGGATTACTGCCTGCTATTCAATAACATTTTGGCAAACAAATAGGATGTTTCAACTTGCAAGAAATAACATAGGTTTATCATGCCAATTAGGAGGCACAGGTCTCTGTATTGATGTTAAAGTTCTTGAAAAATTAGGATGGGGCGTTACGTGTCTTACAGAGGATTTGGAATTTACATGTAAGCTAGTATCAAATGGCTACAAAGTGGGCTTTGCCCATGATGCAGTAGTTTATGATGAAAAACCGCTTACACTTGCTCAATCTTGGAGACAGAGGAGAAGATGGATGCAAGGATATGCCGATGTATCAGGAAGATATTTTTTCAAGTTATTGAAAAAAGGCCTTATGAAAAGAAGTTTGACATCAATTGATTGTGCAATATATACCGTGCAACCTATATTTTATATTATAATGGGTATTGTAGCTGTTAAGGGTCTAGTAGCTATGATAATTATTGCAATTAGTTATTTAAGTGGTGTAACTGGTTTTATGGGCAATGTACAAATGAATATTTTCACACTATTGACTACGATATTTACAATGTTTTTGTATGTGTATACCCCATTCTTATTAAATTTGGATAAGAAACTTAATTTTAAAATATTATTATATTATTTTATAGTGATGCCGATATATTCAATCACATGGTTTCCTATTGCTATACAGGGAATATTAAAAAAGAATGATAAGGAATGGAATCATACACAGCACACTAGAAGTGTTGATATTGATGAATTAGAAAAAGCAAATTAAGTATTAAGAAAGAAGCCGTAATCATTTCTATATAGATGGTGCTATCAATAATCTAATAGGAATATACCCATCTTTCATTAGTGTCTCCTTATTTCTAACATCCTTTCTTGCTACTGGTAGTGGCTCAAAAGGAATTATAGTTTGTACATCTTGTTCATATACGTTTAATTTATCACCATCTTTGCTATCTGCGTTAATATATAACATAATGTGTCCTTCCCCTTTTCCATTATCAATGAGCAATGCATCTCCAGCTGTTAGATCATTCCATGAAATCTCACTTACAGTTTTTCCATCAATTTTACTGCCATTCTTAACCGCATTAAATAAAGTCAGTGTAGTTTGTCTACTTATTCCCCATGCTGCACTAACAAAACCTGAGCAATCATTTCCATATAATTTTTTACTATTATTAATCTTTGATAAAAAATCATTAACTGAAGATACCTGATAATAATTCATACTATATGGTATTCCATAATAAGATTTCCCCTTAATAAACACGTAGGAACCATATCTATCTATTATGTTATATTTAGGAGACCACTTTATCTCAACCATTGATTTCGCTCTATTAAGTATTTCCTGGCAATTAAGATTAGAATTACTGGCAGTTGATGAATTTAATGATTTAGCTACATTTAAGTTTGGAGTACCATTATTCTTGCCAAAAGTAATACTGTTGTTATTTAACTTAAAAGGAATTATCTTCTGATTACTCTCTGTAGTGTTCTTTATAGGGTTAAATATTACAAAAATCGCTATAAACATGAACAATACTAAAGCTATAAACATATTTATTATGATTTTAATTAACTTAATTATACTTTTAATTTTTAATTCACCTCACATTTATATATACTAATTATATATATGCAGAGTATACTATTTTAAATTACATATTAATTATTTGTAACTCTAATCAAAAATCTCTCTTTCTTTAATTTACAATTCTCTTCAACAGCTTTTTGATGCCTCCTGTTTGTTTAAAAGAATTGCTTATTTTTTTAATGCTTTCAATATGATGATCTATACCTATCTTACCTCACAATCCTAATACAGAACATTTAACCTATCGTTCAATTTGTTTAGAGTCAATCCCTTGATGACAGACATTTAGCACACACCTGTTACCTTATTATGTATCCTCCAACACAAATTTCTGAAAAGCTAGCCAAAATATTTGAAATAGGAAAAGCGTATTTCTATGATGATTATTATGATTTTCTGAATAAGAATTACTGCGAAATTTTAAAAGGCTGGAGAAAAACAAATAGTTTTACCCAAGATGAAGCTGCAAAGACTTTTACATTTAGTACTGCGACATATAATCGATGGGAAAATGGAAAAAAAATCGTTAGAAATAATTATGAAAAATTAAAAGTAACCATAAATGGATTATAGATAAAATCAGATTTAATCTTTCTTAAGAAATGTTAAATAATATATTCTACCCTTCCAGAGAGGACTATATCTAAAAAACTTTTTAAACTTAGAAAGCTTAAAGGATATTCTAGACATGGTTTTGCTGATATTTGTAAAATTGGTTATTCATCTGTTGTGAAATATAGAACTAATCTATTTACCCTGAATAAAATTAAAATAAATAAAATTTGTAAAGCATTTAATATACCTAACACTTATTTTAAGGACTAGGAGGTTATGTGACTCAAGGTGTGCATTATACCAGTCCTGCGTTCCAGAAGTTAGTTAAACATTATGGATTAGGACAATCAATGTCACGACGAGGCAACTGTTCGGACAATGCTCCACAAGAATCATTCTTTGGACATTTCAGAGATGAAACATGCATAAAGTCATGCAAAACTTTTGATGACTTAAAACACGAAATTAAGCAATACATGATCTACTATATCTCTCCACCTTTCTTACTTATTATATAATTCTGGGTGTTGTTCCTTATTCATTTTTATCACACTTTGAAGTCCCTGTCTAATATCAGGAGTATAAAGATTATCATTTTGAAATATGTTTTTTGCATCTCGAATGTCATGTGATAATACATCACGTGGTGATAAATTTAAATAGTCTTGTAGCTTTTTTCCAGTCATACCATATGTATCAGTTAATCTATGTCTACCACCTTTACCTAAATATGGCTGTTCCATCAGGTCTTAGGTATGTGTAATTCAAGCCCACCACTTGTTATAAACCTTTCAACAATCCATTGGGATAAACTACTTGAATGCAAATCCATTAAAAGATGCTTTTAAAAGTATATACGGAGAATTTTTGACGGTTACAAAAATATGAATGGAAAAAATCTTTTGAAATTAAATATAGGGATTTTCTATTTTATTGTGCGGAATATAAGATATGAAGATATCTTATATGCAATTGATGCGTATATCATCTTATACAATACCAAGAGATTACAAAAAAGATTAAACGGCCTTAGCCCAATAGAACTTAAGGCTTTAGCCGCATAAATCAATTTTTTCTATTTCAATTGTACTGTAAATTATACAACTAGTTTTAAGCTGAATACTTTTACTTTAAATCTAATACTCTTTAGTTTCTTTTTCGATAGATGACTTTTCTAGTCTAATAGATACAAGATTTTTACGGTCAGGACATTCAACAATTGCATTATCCTGTGACCACCAAGGGAATTTGCCATCAAATTGATAAGTACATAAAGCAGGAAATATGCGATTATAACAAAGTCCACACATATTGCCTGTATTAATTACACTGATTTCAAAAGTATCACCTACTTTATGACCAGCAACACATTCTCCCTTTACTTCAATAATCGTTGCAGTAACCTTGTTTTTATAACCTGGATCTTTTACCATCATCTATTCTCCTCTCTTATTTAACGAATTTATTTTAAGTATGTGAATACACTATAATGCACATACTTAAATATTATCTTAATAGGTCCTCAACACAATAAAATAAGTTATCAACTCATAATAACATGATTAATTACACTTCCATTTTACTAAGCCTCTTTAATTCCGGTATATATATTACCATCGTAAAAATAAATGCTAATAAATCGGCTAGAGGAGTAGAAAATAAAACTCCCTCCAACTTAAAAAATCGTGGCAATATAATCAGAATTGGTATCATGAAAAAAACATTTCTACAAACTGTTAGCAACATTGCCTTCTTTGAATTTCCAGTTGCTAGAAAATATCCAGTTGCAATGATTGGTACCCCACTTAACGATACCATCATCATTGATATTCTAATAGCATAAACACCAAAAGAAATAAAATGTACATCGCCATTACTAAAAATTGTCATTAAAAAATTAGGTATTGTCATGATTGCAATAAAACATATTGTTGCAATCACAAAAGCTGTTGCCATTCCTAGTACTAACGTCTCTCTTACCCTTTGGAACATTTTAGCTCCATAATTATACCCAATTATTGGTATAATTCCTTGCATAATCCCAAAAATAGGTAAAATAGCTATAAAAAGAATACTATTAATGACTCCCATAACTGATACTGCTATGTCTCCACCATATATTGTCAGGCTGTTGTTCATTATAATATTAGCTAAACTTAAAGATACTAACATGAATGATGATGGCAAACCAATTAAAAAAATGTTTCGCGCTATATCAACTTTCAACTTAATATTCATCCAAGTAAGTTTAAGGAAACTTTTTCCGCTAAGAAAATAAAACATAACCCATAAAGTCGATATTCCTTGAGAGATCACTGTTGCTATGGCAGCGCCTTGCATTCCCATATTAAATACGAAAATAAATATGGGAGCAAGAATTAAATTGGCAACATTACCTATAAGCATTGTTGCCATAGCCTTTTGGGGACTCCCGTCCACTCGCATAAAATAATTCATACCTAACGATAGTACTTGAAATATTGTACCAAGCAAAATTATGTACAAATATGCCTTAGCGTATGGCATTACCTCTTTGCTAGCACCAAGAAATTTTAAAATTGGGTCACCGAATATTAAACCAACTACAGTAATGAAAATAGATATTGTAATTAACATAAACAATGCATTTCCCAATATCCCTTCGGAGACTTTAGTATCTTTCTCACCTAATTTTCTAGAAATAAGTGATGATGCACCCATTCCAATTAAAGATGCAAATGACCCAATAATTTGCGTAAGTGGAAATATAACTGCTATACCAGCAATTCCAATAGCTCCGACACTATTTCCTATAAATAATCTGTCCACAAAACTGTACAATGCATTAAAAAGCAAAGCAACTACTGCAGGCAAAGAATATTTTAGTACTAGTCTTGCTATAGGTATTTCACCCAATTGGTTAATACTAGTACCTTGTTTTTCATTCACTAAAAATCTCCTCCTATTTTATAAAATAATTATACTTTTATATACGTTGATTTCTACTTTAAATCGCCTAACTATCTACACATTATCCTTTTTCCATCCAATTGCTCTACAATGTGTTCTTGCAGTAAAAGTACCAGAATATGATGCCCATTTATCCCAAGACTCCTTCCTCATACTTTTAGCCATTTTTGATGCATCGCCACTGAAAAATACATTGTCAATGGCTTCCGCCATATCTGCAAATTCCCGAACAGCTTCTTTATTGCCCCAACTGTCCACCCGAACACTTGCCAACACATTTTCTAGCCCGGCTTTATGAAGCAATCCTGAATTATACTTGCCATGCCTCATGTTTGAGCCATTTTCTTTCAACAATTTTTCATTAATACGCATTCTTTGCGAAATGATTTGATAATTCGGAGCCATTATGTTACCATCCCAATCTGTATCACTGACAGCAAATACACCACCAGCCTTTAATACCCTAGCTGCTTCTTTTACAGCAGCTAATGGGTCTTCAAGGTGCATTAGTAGCATATTCATCCAAACAGCATCGAAAGTATTATCATTGAATGGTAATTTATATACATCTGCCTCTCGAAATTCTACATTATTAAGTTTTTTCTGTTGCATTTTATCTATTGCAATCTTTATCTGTTCATGGTTATTATCAATCCCAGTAACATCTCCATTTTTATTAGATTCAGCCATTTCAATTGTCATACTTCCAGTTCCACTGCCACAATCAAGTATTTTCATCCCGTCCTTAATATAAGGAATAAAAAAATCAGCATATTTTTTAAAACTACGAGTTTCCTTAGGTTCTATAATAAACTTACCAGATCCAATTGTATTCATTTTTTCACCTTTTGTAAGTTTTATGTTTTCTGATTTCACTTGATGTGAATTAACATAAAAATTGCTTTTGTTTACATCTCCTAAGAATGTAATAATAGCTTTTGATAATTCAATAGGTTGTTCATGCAGAATCTCATGCGCAGCATCTGGTATATTAATCAATCTCACTTGTGACTTTAATTTATCTTTTATAATCTTACCAGCCATCAAAGGTGTAAAAACATCCTGTTCACCCTGAACAACTAACATTGGTGCTGATCCCCCATTCATATATTCTTCACGAGGTATGCGAGCTGTTGCAAGCATATAAGCTCTAATTGCATCACTATACCAATTGTCTAACCAAATGGTACTATCACTTTTATTAGCAAAATATAACCTTGTTATATCTTGCTCAAGCTCTATTTTTTGAGATATCTTTTTTTCTACCATATTGCTAGCAACCTGATAATATTCAGTAGGAAGAGGTAATATTCCATACATTGTTATGCACGTGGTGCTCAACACTAATTCTGGATAAAGCTCAGCCATTAATCTGATTGGAATTGAACCAAAACCATGTCCTATGAAATGAGCTTTTTTAACTCCATATTTTTTTAAAAACATATATATATCAGATGATATATCCTTGACCTCAATATTAATGTCAAGACCAGTGCTACCATTAACACCTCGTGGATTTATCAATAAAGTCCAATAACCAGCTTCAGCTAATTTAATAGATAACAATTCAAAGTCACCAACTGACCTTCCCATTTCTGGTACCATCACAACAGGAATGTTCCCTTTATCTCCCATGGACTCGAACACTATCTTTCTTCCTTCAATATACTTTTCCACTTTTAATTTGATACCTCCCTAAACAAAATAGAAATCATTTAATTAAATTCTTTGGTTTTTAATAAAGTTTAACTTTCAAGGTGATTTATGTAACTATTAATCTACTCTGGAAATACTTTTTCTCTCTTGAATCAAACTTTTATCTACTCGTATTACTTTGGTGTCAACTATATTTTTTATAATCTCTTTTCTCTAGATTTTCAAATAACACTATCAGTAATTCCCTGCTGTTTTCGCTTTCATTTTGCAAGTTTTAATATTCATAATAGTTACTAATTTTCAAATTTTTTAAAACATAAAGTTGCATTGTGTCCACCAAATCCCAAAGAATTAGAGAGGGCATACTTAATGTTTTTTTCAATTCCTGATTCTGTTACATATTTTAAATCACACTCTGGGTCGTAGTTTTTATAGCCAACGGTCATTGGGATAAAATTGTCATATAAAGCCATCGCACAAACGATTGCTTCAATGGCTCCAGACGCTCCCAATAAATGACCTGTCATAGCTTTGGTTGAACTGATAAAAACATCTTTTGCATGGCTTTTCAAAGCAAGTTTAATAGCATTCGTCTCATATTTATCATTGATTGGAGTTGATGTTCCGTGTGCATTGATATAATCAATGTCTTCCGGCTTTATATTTGCTTCTATACATGCGGACATAATAGCTTGACATGCCGCTTCACCTGATGGGTCAGGGCTTGTAATGTGATATGCGTCTGCGGTAGCACCATATCCAACTACTTCAGCATATATTTTAGCATTTCTTTTTAGCGCACTATCCAAACTCTCCAATACAACAATTCCTGAACCCTCACCCATTACAAAACCACTTCTATCTTTATCAAATGGGATAGAAGCTCTATCTCGATTATCGCTATTTGTCAAAGTTTTCATATTATTAAATGCAGCCAAAGTAAATGGGGTAATACATGCTTCCGCTCCGCCTGCTAAGCAAGCATCTAATTTCCCTGATTTAATAGATGTAAATGCCTCTCCGATTGTATGCGTAGAAGTACAACATGCGGATACCATACCATAATTAATTCCTTTAAACCCATGTTTTATAGCAACAGTTCCTGCCGCCATGTTTGAAATCATCATAGTTATAGTAAAAGGTGAGACATGATTCCCTTTTTTTAAAAACCTTTCGTACTGACTTTCAAAGGTCTGTATCCCACCAATGCCACTCCCAATAATAACTCCTAAACGATAGGGATTGTATTCTTTAAAATCAGTACCACAATCTATAATAGCCTGACATGAAGCTTCAAGAGCGTATTGACAATACAAATCATTTCTTCGTACTTCTTTTTGATCTAAAGACGCTAAAATGTTAAAATTTTTCACCTGTGCTGCTACCTTTATAGGAAAATCACTTGTATCAAAACTGTTGATAAAGTCGATACCATGCTTTCCCAGTTTAATATTTCTCCAAAATTCTTCTAAATTATTTCCAACAGGTGAAACAACTCCAATACCAGTAATTACAACTCTATTCATTTTCAGTCTCCTTTTCAATATGCTTTTTATACATTGTTCCCCATTCAGTAAGTGAAGATAAGATTGGACAAAGCGTCATTCCTAATTCTGTTAATGAGTATTCTACCTTTAGTGGTACTTGTACAAAAACTTCTCTTGATATTAACCCACTATTCTCCATAATCTTCAATTTCTGCGATAGCATTTTGTCACTAATACTGTTTATTCCACTTTTTATCTCTGAGTATCTAAGTGTTTTCTTATGAGAACGTACAAGTTCTCTCAAAATAAGAGTTTTCCATTTATCTCCTATCATTTGCAAAGCAACTTCTACAGGGCATTCTGGCAAATCTTCAATCATTCTATCCCCCCTATTTCTAAAAGTTATTAACTAACTATTAGATAGTAATATAATACTATAAAGTTATATCTAAGTAAAGAAAAATAAACATAAATTTTATTATTATACTTGATAATCTACACCAAACTATCAAGTGGCTTCAATATTATACCAGTAAGCCACGAAATCACGGTGGAACAGACACTTTTACTTGTTTCTAATTAGTATTATCTAATTAAGCCATTACCATAGCTTTGTTTTTATTCATACTTTCCTTTTTTGCCGTCTGGTGATGGTTATTAATTATATTCCAATTTAACTTTATTCTATCTAATATCATTTACTTCAGCCAAGAAGTTCTTAATTATAGAGTTAGCATACTGATAACATTCATATTGAACAGAATGTCCACCATCTTTTACTACCGTCAATGGCCATTTTAGTTCTCTATGAAGTAATAAACTATCATGCAACGGAACTATTCTATCCTCTTTACCAGAAATAATATAAACAGGATAACCCAAACATGAGAATTTTTTATAGCTCTCAAAAGTAGCCTTCGTAAAGATATTTCGATAGAAAGAAAGCCAAACCTTATTAAACTGTTTAAATTTAAGTTGCTCAAAAAAAGCACTACGAAATGAAGCTAAATCATTATTTTCAAAAAAGTTTCCCTTTAATATATTTTTCATTGCTTTTTCAATAAATAAACTTGTAAGATATTCACCTATAACTGGCCAATTAAATGGAGATATATTAATTGACTTTACCACTGGACCAATAAATACAAACTTTCCAAAACGTAAATCGGTTGATTTGTTTACGAACTCCGTAGCAATAGTGCAACCAATAGAGAATGCAATTATATTAATTGGCTCTTTAAAATTAAATTTCTGAATAAGTTGACGAATTTGCCCACAATAAAGATCCACATTAACTTTATATTTAGGGTAATCTGAAAATCCAAATCCCCAAAAATCAAATTGCAGCACTCTATAATTACTTTTAGCTAAATCGTCTGTATTACGTTCCCAGATTTCAAATGGCATGGGAAATCCATTTATTAAGATAATAACAGGATCGCTTTCTTTTCCTGTTATTTTGTAACGCACATAACCATCCTCTAGCTTTACAAAATCACCGTTACAATTGTCAACTTTACTTTTAATATTGTTTTTCTTAATATTTTTAATTATTGGCAAGAAAGTAAGAATTAAAATCTGAGATTCCAACAACACTATATTGGCTAAACGCAATATTGGAAAACAAATCGCCAGAAAAATTTCTGTGATAATTAATCCAAATATCACTATAATCATTTTATGAAATCTGTTTATTGGAATATTGCCTTTTATAAAGTGTTTAATGTAATCAGCTCTCATTCTTTCTTATTTTCCTTCCATCCAAGCGCTCTGCAATGCATTCTTGAAAAAAAAGAACCTGGATAGCTAGCCCATTTTTTCCATCCTTCTACTTTCATAGCCAATATAAGTTCTGATGTATCATCACTATACATTTCATATTCCATTGCAATAGAAAAATCAGCTAAATCTTGTTTTTCTTCTTGAGATGCCCAACATTCTACCATTGCAGTTGCTGATACATTCATAAACCCAGCTTTATTTAGTAAAAAAGCATTATACTTTCCTTGACGCATATTAGAGCCATTATTTTTAAACAACCTTTCATTACTTTTCAAACTATCAGAGATAATCGGAAAGTCTGGCATAATGATATCACTATCCCAATCAGCATCACTAACACCAATAACACCGCCTGGTTTTAATACTCTATATATTTCTTTAAGAGCCTCTACTGGTTTTTCTAAATGCATTAACAGTGTATTCATCCATACCACATCAAATGTCGAATCTGCAAAAGGTAGAATGTATATGTTTCCTTTCATAAATTCTAGGTTGTTCAAATTTTTTCTTTCTTTAACTTCATTTGCATATTGTAGTTGCTTTTGACTAATATCTATACCAAAAACTTTCCCATTACTAGATATCTCCGCTAATTCAATAGTCATGCCCCCCATTCCGCATCCACAATCCAGAACAGTTGCATCTTTCTTTATATAATGAATAAGAAAGTCGCCATATTTATTAATGCTTCGCTTCGCTTGAAATTTTGTCACTGCATTACTCCATCCCAAACTATATTCTGTTTCTTTTGTATTTTTGTTATTGTTAGTCTTATCTGCGTCAATGAAAAAATTCTTACTATCTACATCTTTTAAAAACTGTATAATTGATTTAGACAGCAACTCTGGATGCTCATGCATAATCTCATGCCCTGAATTTCGGATATTGACTACTCTTACTTGCTCCCTTAGTTTTTCTTTGATTATCCTACCTGCTCTTACCGGTGCAAAAACATCATTTTCTCCCTGTACAATCAGCATAGGAGCAGTCCCTGCACACATTAATTCTTCTATTGGCGTTCTCGTAAGAGCTAATGTATAAGCTGGAATAACATCATCATGCCACCCATCTAACCATATACTTCCATCATTACCTTTCGCAAAATAGGCTTCCATTATTGCTTTCTCGAACTCTTTGGTTCCATTTTGCTTATTTTTAATCATATCGAGAGCTAGTAACGGATAAGGTAGTTCGGGTGCTAAAAAGCCTCCCATTGTTATACTTGTTGAGCTTAGTGCTATTTCAGGATACCTTTCAGCCATTATTCTAGCTACTCTTGTTCCAAATGCATGACCTATAAAATGAGCTTTAGAAACTCCAATTTTTTCTAGAAATAAATAAACATCATTAACGACATCGTCTATCTTTAGGGATAAGTCCAGTCCTGTACTCCCATTTACACCTCGAGGATTAAACATTAATGCCCAATAACCTGCCTCTACCAATTTTTCAGATAGTAATTTAAAATCAGATGCAGGCCTACCCATAGCAGGAATCATTAAAACCGGTAAATTTTTATTAGTTCCAAGCTGTTCTACAACGATTTTTCTTCCATCAATATCAATTTTCATAAATATTTTCTCCTTAACTATATTTTTTATCTTAAACTAAAGCTATCAGAGTATCATAAATTATTTGTTTAAACTAAGGCAAATCTCTTTTACCTGTGAAACCCATCTTTGAACAAAATTATCCACAGACTGTTTTTTATGGTGTTTCACCGAATAACGAATAACAAATCTGATACCATTACTTTGTTCTTGAACTATGCAATTCAAGAGATACTTTCTTTTTGAATTTGGTGCAATATATAAACTTGTTGACCAATTATTCACTTCCAGTGTATTCAATCTGTATGGCTGGTAATTTAGTCTAACCTCACAAAGGTCACGAACTTTAGGCAATTTCCCTTGGTTAGCTAATATCTCATAACTAGTAGCAATACTAGATGATTTACTGAATTTTCTTTTGAACTCATTCATTATATCAGCATATTTTCTGCCTGAACCTACTTTAATTAAAATAGGAATATCTTCTACAAAGCAACCAATAGTATTCTCAAAATTCGCATTGATTGGTAAATTCCTTTGCTGTAACATATGAGCAATACAAACATCTTGACTCCCCATCCAATCACCAATTGTCAAATAAAGAGCAGTAGACAAAATATGAAATATATTTCCTTTATTAAGTGTAGTACCAATATCATTAAAATCTACAAATACCTTGACCTCATTCTCATTTGAAACTATGTTTTGCTCTATAGATTCTGAAAAATCGACAGGAATACTTTCAGTTATATCTACTGCTGTTTCCAGTTTCCAATAGTCCTCTGCTTTCTTATAAGAGTCAGTTTCCATAAGTTGATCTATTGAACATACATACTCTCTGAACCCAATCTCAACCGCATTGTTACTGGACGATTTCTCATAATACCTGTCAAGAAGTTCTTTCCAGATAATATTCGATGATACTGCATCGCATACAAGATGATGTATTATCAATATAAATTCATATGTTAAATTACCACAATCGATAATTATTAAATTTATCAACTCTCCTTTTCTAGGATTAATGAGTAAAAGCATTTGTTTAATTGCCTCATTTCTTTTGTCTTCCCACTCATTATCTTGCCATTCCGAACCGTCCAAATATTGTATTGGTTGAAATTCAACTTGTGTTGGTTGTTGGTACCAAACATTACTATCCTCAAAGAATCTATTAGTCAAAACAGGATGTGCTTTTATAACATCAGCTAAAGATTTATTCATCTTGTCATGCTTTAGCATTTCCATGAGCGTCAAATTAATGGATTGTATCATTGTAAACTGTAGAGATTGATCAAATAATTTAACATATCTAAGAAATCCTTCTTGAGCAGGTCCAAGTCCAAAAGATTTATATTTTTGAGATTGGATATGATCTTCCAATTCAGTTTCTATAGAATATCCTAATGATTCAGCCAGTTGCAATGTATTTTTGCTAAGCATATCTTTGTAACCCAAATTTTTCTTCCATGAGTTTGCTAATTCTGGCTCAATCGCTTTATGGTTTAAGAAATTAGGATCTCCAACAGACATAGAGCTTTCTCTTAACCCTGTAATCATTCTATTACCCTCATATGGATTAATCATTGACTTTTCATAATTAATTCCAAGCCAACCACATAAATCGTTCATTATATCTTCAGAATTGGTCACCAGATCCTCATATGCAACCTCTTTTTTTCTTTCCGACGGAACTGTTTTAAGAAAATCAACAATATTTTGATTTGATTCTCGCCACGCATTGTCCGCAAATTCCCATGGTTCCTCTTTAATACCCAATAATTTATGAAATCTATTTCTTACCAAAGATTCCATTACAGATAATGGATGTCTATGCAAATATATATATAATGCATTCGGTGTAACATGCTCGGCACGTTTTAAAATATCTACACTCTCTGAATATGGTGGCGTTTTATCAATAAAATATCGTTCTGGTGATAAATTTTGCAGCAATCTATATATATCCTTAATTGTATATTCTTGGTCAATCATATCCTGAGTTTCTTTTAATGCTTCATTAGGTGTTAAATTTTTTAATACTTTTATAGTTTCAATTAATCCATCTTTGAAATGAACCCAATTCCTTTCCTTCAGATTAGCATCCCATTCTTTCATATTGTCATAAGGTAAAAGCATAAGTTCTGGAGGTGCAAATATCTCAGAATGCCCCATTAACATTGTTCGTAATAAGGTCGACCCAGACCGTGGCGAACTGAAAATATAAACAATTCTTTTATCTTCTTTCTTTCCTGAAAATACCTTATGACAAGATTGATCATTTGTTCCCATTAACTCCTTGTTTGCAGAACTAATGCTCTCTTTCGGAGTATATACTTCAGAAGAAATACCTTCATACACAAGAATTGCTAATTTGGAAATTGTTGGATTCATCAACAATTCATTTGGAAATACTCGAATTCCATATTTATTTTTAATTTTTCTAAGTAACTCCATATATAATACAGAATCTAGTCCAATTAAAGAAAACTCTGTATTCTCATCTAACCCTTCCATATCCGTTTTTGTAATATCTAATATCCACTTTTTTAAATCATTTTTTATTTGTCTTATTTCTACACGATCTTTAATATGATTTTCATTTGTAACAGTTTCTGACACCTCACTTACATCATGTAATTGCAATTCTTTATCTTTAATTACTTGACCATTTAATTGTTCTACCGATACCCAATGACGGTCTTTGCTAAACACATAAGTAGGCAAAGAAATATGTCTAGGTAAAACCTCTTTATACATGTACTCCCAACAAATATTAATACCCGAAGACCAGATTAAAGCTATCTTATCTACGTCTGCCGATTTTAACAAGTATTTTACAAATTCATCTCCCGCATCTCCTGATAATAAATCATGTAGTTTATCATTTTTATCATTATCTCCAGGATATATTCCTTCTTTTTTTGTAAATACACCTTTCAAAATAACTTGTTTAACTCTATCCTTCAATTCCTTCTTGTTAGTGGCAATTATAGCTACTCTTATACCCATTGATGCTCTGACACATTGCAAATTATATGCGATTTCATCCAAGCTGTAAGTATTTCTCTCATTATCAAGAAATGCAAGAAAATTCTTCATATATTCATGTAAGCTTTGCTCGCTCATAGCAGAAAATGTATAGATTTTAGACCCTAGATCTTTATTTTCACTATCAGCTGACATACTTTCATAATATTCTTCCAATATTATATGAGCATTGGTTCCACCAAAACCAAATGAGCTAACACCAGCTCTTCTAGGCTGATAAACTCCCAGATCATTTTGTTGAGGTTCCCAATTCATAAGTTCCTTTTGTATATAATAATGGCTATTTTCCAATTTTAACTTAGGGTTAATTTCGCTAACTTGTAAATGTGGCGGTATCTTCCCTTTTTTCAGCATTAAAATTGACTTTATCAAGCTAGCTATGCCTGAAGCAGCCTCTAAATGTCCAATATTAGTTTTTATAGATCCAATTGCACACTTTGAAATCTGATTTTCTGCTTTATTTTGTTTTGATGAAAGGACATTATACGCCTTCTTTAGTCCTTCTATTTCAATAACATCTCCAAGTTCTGTTCCAGTACCATGAGCCTCAATATATTGAATTGTGGAAAAATCAATATTTGATTTTTCATAACATGAAATTAATAGTTCTGCTTGTGCTTCGGGATTTGGAGCAGTTAGGGATGTCGCCCTTCCACCATGATTAATCGCACATCCTTTAATAACTGCATAGATGTTATCTTTGTCTTTAATTGCTTTATCTAGACGCTTTAATACAACTGCTCCACCACCTTCACCACGAACATAACCGTCAGCATTTTTATCAAATGTCTTACAACGACCATCAGCACTTAACATTCCCGCTTTATTAAATGACTGATGAAGAGTGGGACTCAACATTAGATTTATTCCTCCAGCTATTGCATATTCACATTCTCCACTTTTTAATAACTCAACAGCATGAGTAACTGCCACAAGTGAACTAGAACATGCCGTATCAATGGTTTCACTAGGCCCATGTAAATTCAAAAAATAGGAAACTCTATTAGATATAATAGAATGAGCATTTCCTATAGATGTATAAGCTTGAATTTTATTTCCATTCTGCCTTATTAAGTCCATATAGTCATAACTGGATGCCCCCACAAACACCCCAACCTTCTTGCCAGAAAATTCATAAGGTGAATGTCCACTATCCTCAATTGCTTTCCATACAATCATCATAAACAATCTTTGCTGTGGGTCCATCTGCTCCGCCTCATGTGGAGTAATATTGAAGAATTTATGGTCAAATGCATCTACATCTTCAATAAACCCTCCCCATTTCAAGGCAGTATTTTTGCTTTCCAAGTCATATTTTTCACAATATTCTTTCCAGTTCCAACGTTCTTTAGGTATTTCCTTTATAAGGTCTTTCCCTTCTTGTAAATTACTCCATAAACTTTCTAAATTTGGAGATCCAGGAAATATACCATCCATTCCAATTATAGCAACATCTTGATTTTGCATTAAATCTTGCTCATTGACATCAATATTTCGACTAATCCTCTTACTTTCATGATTAGATGGCTTGTCTGATTTCATATCATATATAGGATCAAAATGTAATTTGCTTTTTTTCCCTTCAACAGAATATATATTATTAAAAACTGTAGCATCCTCCTCTATTAGCTGTGTCACCAACATATTAATAGAAGGATTTGAAAAGAAAATTGCTGGAGAAATATCAATATTAAATTTTTCGTTAATTTGATTTGCAAATTCAGAATACCCAATAGAATCCATTCCACATTGTTCAATTGTTGTATCACCCTGAATATTTAAATTTGTCTGTTGTACTAGCCTTGCTAATATTTGTACTAGTTCTTCCTTAAGTAATTTTTCAACCATTTTATCTACCTCCTTTGATTTATTTGTAATTTGAGAGCAGATTTCTTTTTCATCCCAGTGGATATTGCTCCAATAGCGATCTATTTTATTACGATCACCTTTTACAACACAAATTTGATTAAAACTATTTTTTAACCCATATTCTAACGCAGCCAATCCTGTTTCTTGTAAAATTGGCATTATGCCTAACTTTTCTATATAATCTTCTACAATTTCAGGAGCAACTTTCATACCCCCATCTTCCCATAATGGATAGTTAATTGATAATGCTCTGCCCTTTCTATGTCCTTGCTGCCTTTGCTCATTTCTCCATGAACAGAACCAATCCATAAAACCATTGGCGTATGCATAATCACTCTGTCCCTGATTGCCAATCACAGCAGATACAGATGATATCGTTACGAAGAAATCCAATGCCTCATTTTCTGTCGCCGAATCTAAAAGCACAGTACCATATACTTTTGGGGCCAAAACCACCTTAATATCCTCAAGCGTTTTAAACATAAAACTCTTATCATTTATAATACCAGCACAATTAATAATTCCATTTAATTCTCCAAAATGTAATTTTGTAGTAGATATTATATTTTTCACATCTTCCGTTTTACAAATATCGCCAGATAAACATAAGCAGTCCCCGCCAAGTTGCATAAATAATTCCTTGTATCGATTTTGATTCTTAACAGTCCTACGTCCGGTCAAAACCACTCTGGCCTTATATTTTTTTGCAAGATACTGGCCAATTATCAAGCCTATAGCACCAAAGCCACCTGTTATTATAACAACTCCCCTATTGATTAACATTCCTTGAGCTGGTTGTGTACTTTCTGTATCTATAGGTATAAAAGAGCGAATAAATCGTTGTTTAGCTTTATACAAAACTTCATGATTTTTTTCTCCCTGCTCCATTTCAACAATATTATATATTTCATCAACAGAACTTCCTCTCCTACAGCCAATAGATTTTGTTCTTAACTTCATGTTTTCCTTTGCAATTGATTTTGCCATACTTGGCAACGCTTCATAAATTGGCTCAACTCCAGATTCTCCATAAGAATACAAATAATAAATACATAATTCACTTTTTAATCGAATTTGAGAAATGGTTTGGCAAATAAGGAAATAAGATAGAGGACCATTATTAAATTGTCTTAGTACTATATTGTCGTCTGGAATAAACGTCTCTTGTGACCAAAAGTGTATTATTGATTCAAAACAAGCTGTTTTACGACCAATATCCTTCCATAAAGCTATATAATCTTCCTTTTTAGTAGGATTTAACTGATAATAACCTTGCTTTACTTTTCTGAAATGCTCTCCTTTTGTTACAATAACTCTTAATTCCTGTTCAATTCCTATCCTATCAAGCAGTCTCTCCCCAAAATGTTCTTCTTCGACAAATGCTATTGTCCCCCCTTTCCATGTATTTTGACGTAGCCCCAAAGGATTGGATTGTTCCCAATAACTCCCTAAAAAACAAGTTGAATTATTGTTACTAACTTTTCCATCAATGTTTTCAATTATATCTCCAGCTTGTTTTTTTTGTACAACACTTGTAGCTAAATTCTGTGGTAAGATTTTTTGCGCTGCAAAATTATGAATAATTGCCAAAATCTTGTTTCCTGCTGTACAAATGATAAAATCAAAAACACCAAATCTGCTACCAGCTTTATTTTTCTTAGAATACTCTGCATAAGCAATCATAGGGCCTTCTAATCTACCATATACTTGTATTTCTCCTATAGAGAATGGTACATTTATATACTCCTTCTCCTCCCTGAAAAATGCACTAACAGTATGAAATGCACCATCTAATAGGGCCGGATGCATCTGATATGAATGATCATGTACAGATAAAACAGTATTAATATAAGCTAATGCATACTCGCCATTATAATAAATTTCATCAACCATTTGAAAGCTTTCTCCAAGATCCAATCCTAAACTTTTAAACTCTGCATATAATTGTTTTTTTGATATTTTGTTATGACAAATTTTTTTAAGTTGATTTTCATCTGGTAATTGTTCTGTTGGTTCTTGTTTAGAGTTTATACTAAACTCTGTTTTAAAATAAATAACCATACCGTCTGAAGATTCTGATTGTATTTGGATTAAATTTTTACGTTTATTCACCGTAAGTAATATACATCTTTTACCTTGTTCCACAATAACAGGACGAAGCCATTGTATATTTTTAAATTGAATATTTTTATTAGGCCATAAAGTATCCATAACTTTTGCAGACGCTTCAATAAACGCAGCTCCTACCAATACTTTCTTGCCATGAACTTTATGCTCAGCCAAATAAAACTCAGTTCCTTCTAATTCAATACGAAATTCAAGAACTTCTCCCTTTTCAATAAATTTACCGTCAATGAGTGTATTGGGTGTTTTTTTTACTGTATCATTCTGCATTATTTGTGACTTTGACTGTAACTCTCGTACCCAATAATCTTTTCCTTCAAAAGGGTATGTTGGCAGTGAAATAAAATGATGTGCTTCCCTATCATAATATTTTTCCCAATTTATTGAATATCCAGATGACCATAATTCAGCTAAAGTATTCAAATTAACATTTCCGTCCAATAATTGCTCGTCCGTCTCCTTAGCATGGTTTATCCAAATTTCTTGAATATTATTTTTTTCTTCTACAAACTCACTTAATTTAAATAATAAATCATGTATATTTTCTGCTATTATTGCAAGACGTTCATTATGATCCTGCCTACCTTTATTTAAAGTATAGCAAATATTACCTAAATCAATTTCTTCATTGTTCATATTTTTATTTAAATAGCTACATAGACTTTTTGCTTTTTTAAACAACGCAGTCTTCGTTTTTGCCGATAAAGTAAGTAATTCAGGATGTGTCTGTTGTACCTGTTTCTGTTCAAATTCTATGTATTCTTCTAATACAACATGAGAATAAGTTCCTCCGAAACCAAAAGAACTAATACCTGCAACTCGTGGCAATCCATCAATTTTTTTCCATTCCATAGGTTCAGTATTAATGATTAAAGGTGTATCTTTAAGATTGATAATCGGATTCAACGTTTCATACCTAGGCATAGCAGGAATGGTTTTATGTTTCATCGCCAATATTGCTCTAACAATACCTGTTAAACCTGCGGCACCTTCTGTATGACCAATACTTGCTTTGACTGAACCTATTACACACTTATCTTTTCCTCTATTTAATTTATCAAAAGCTAATTTAATACTGCTAACTTCAATTGGATCACCTAATTGAGTTCCAGTTCCATGAGCTTCAATAAAATTAATTCTATTAGGATCTACTTTAGATTGTCTCCATGCATTGTAAATTACATCGGCTTCTTTTCGAACATTTGGTGCAGTTATAGCTGATGCATGTCCACCATGATTAATTGCGCTACCCTTTATGATGGCGTGAATATGATCTCCATCTTGTTTAGCTTTATTTAATGGCTTTAAAAGCAAAGATACTATTGCTTCTCCAGGAACATAACCATCTGCTCGGCTATCAAATGTATGACATCTTCCACTTTTAGACAGTACGCCGGTACTACAAAAATATAAGTAATGCCATGGGCTAAGCAATAAGTTAACACCAGCAACCACCGCCATATCGCATTCTTTGTTTTTAATTGCATTACAAGCTAAATGAAGTGCTACAAGTGATGATGAACATGCCGTATCAACTGCTAAACTCGGTCCATTTAGATCGAAATAAAAGGACGGGTAATTTGCCAGCATTGTGGTTGCATTACCAAGGCCATCATATGGTCCTACGCGTTTACTTGACTTAATCAATTCATATAAATAATCATGAAAACAAGCCCCCACATAATATCCTGTATTTGAGCCTCGTACTTTATCGATATATCCTGCATCTTCAAACATTCCATAGTTTACTTCCAATAATTTTCTTAATTGCGGATCCATTACTTCAGCCTCTGCCTCTGAAACACCAAAGAATTCTGCATCAAATTTAGCAATATTATCAATAAAGCTACCAGATTTGCAATAAAATTTACCAGGACGTTGAAATCTTTCATCATACCAATTTTTATAGTCAAAATGATCTAATGGAATTTCTTTAATCAAATCTTTTTTTTCAAGCATATTATTCCAAAACTCTTCAAAGTTTTCTGACTCTGGCAATATCCCCTTCATTCCGATTATAGCGATATCTTCACTTTCTTCAAGGGATAGTTCATCAGAAATATCCTTGATTTTTGCATCATGGACTGTTTCAGAATTAATATTTTTCTGCACAGTATTTTCATTTGAATTTCGATGAACACCATCCAACTCAAAATATCTCATAAAATTTTCTTTAAAGTTTTCCTTGAAATACATTGATAATTCTTTAATATTCTGATATTCAAAAAATAAAGTTGGATATAACTCAATCTTTATTTCTTTCTCAATCTGCTTCGCCAATTCTAATAACTGAATAGAATTTAATCCAATTTCCATAAAGTTCTTTTTTAAATTCATAACATTTCCATGTAAATTGCATATGTTCCTCAGTTTATCAATAATGTACTCTCTAATTTTTTTGTCAATATTACTGTTAACTAACGATTGCTTAGATGTTTCACTTATAGATAAATCTTTCAATCCTAGATTATCCTCATTCAAGGAAAACCCTCTACTTCTTACATCATTAGCTGTTTCAGGTTCAATATTTTGCTGCACAGTATTTTCTATTGCATTTCGAAGAACATCATCCACCTCAAAATATCTCATAAAATCTTCTTCAAAGTTTTCCTTGAAATACAT
>Ga0255362_1000022_pt1 | contig 56322 bp, 50 predicted proteins | sample GFST75r2metaG_FD_186000 | JGI IMG/M metagenome (GOLD analysis project Ga0255362, IMG submission 186000)
TACTAATGATTTTTCCATTGGAAATCAGATTACCTATAGGTATACCTCCAGTTCCTGTATATTTAGCACTTCCTGCGGTTGCCTCATCAGAAAAGTCTCCACCATTTATTGCTGCAACAGCATCATATCTTTGTGCCATAACACTAGTAATTTGACCTTCTTTTCCAAGGTTCTTTGTATACCCAACTTTTACTCTTGTAGGATCTTTAATAACTAAGAAATATCCTTTAAATTTTCCGGTTGCAGACGCAACATTTTCCAAATCAATTCCTGTATCATTTAAATGTTGTACTTGAATTTCACTTGTATTGGTTTTTTCTGAAGTTGTTAACTCTCCACCTTTGGCAGTACTGTAGTTAGTCAAATTGTTTATTTCTGAATCTGATAAAAACCATCTAGCCACATATTGATGCCTTCCCGAATTAATAAACATACTAACTACATTTTTTTTGACATTTATGAACGGTCCATAAAACACTAGCAAAGTTAACGACACTGACGTAAATAAAATCTGAAACAATAAAAATAGACCTGAATATTTAAGTTTTGAAATTTTCTTACCACCTATGTTATTGTTTTCTGATTTTCTCTTATCTTTAAAAATAGACATCAATTTACCTTTCCTTTCATAATATGCTACAAGGATACTCTACTGTATAAAGGAATTTATTAATTTCATTTAGCTTTATTTACATTTTATAATGGCTTAAACTTAAGTTTACCAGCATTGTTATAAATAATATTACCGTTATTTATTTGTAAAAAAGTGCCTTGATAATTATAAGTTTTATTTTTTTTAACATCAGTAACCATACTATTTTGTCTATCTAAAACATAAATGCTCCCATCGGCTGCCACTAATATATTTTTGTTATTTATGCTTGAACCTAATGATATTTTTTTCCATGAAGAAATATTATCTTGTAGTTTTCCATAATAAACTTCATTGGATTGTATACTGCCATTTCCAATGTAAAAATTATTATTGTTATTGTTATCAGTTCCGATAATAGCTAGACCTCTAGCACCTGGTATGATTATACTATTCCTCTGCGAATAATTATATACTTTTATTGTCCCATTAGATAGATTTCCATATACAAGCTGATCATCATCAGATGCTACTGCAAAATCTCCTATATTTCTCGTTACTGTTGGGACTGAAGTAAGTTGGTCATTTCTATCAATTCTATACATTTTATAATAATTATCACTGTGCTCAACCTTTATGTAAAGCACCCCTGTTAATACTGAGATTTTCATTTCAGCACTCTGCCCAGCACTTGCAAAAAGTGCTTTATGAGTTGTGCTATCATCTATTTCGGTCTTAATCTCCTTATCTGCATCATAAGCATAAAATTTTATCGTACTGCTGTTTACCTTTTCAACAATATCCATAAGATCCGTTCCCGGCACCCACATATAAGCAAGACATTTTACGCCACTCGAATATGTTAAATTTGCTTTTGTTTTTCCAGTACTAGTATCTACTACTTTTACTAAACCATCTTCTAAAGTCGCAGTATATGCTAAATCATCTGATAATGTTATATTTTTTGCATTGCTATTTAATTCTACATCGGGGACAATCTTTTTAACTTGCACCTCTGATGTTATATCCTTTTCTTTTATATTTCCCGCTGAAGCATAATAGTATTTATCCATAAACACATAAACTGAGCACTGGATAACCAGCGAAACTATAATCCAAATCATTATCCTCTTTGAAGCCTTCACTGCCATTCCTCCTATTTGCTTACATATATAGCTGTAGGTATATATCTTTCACCAGACTTTGTATCACTTGGATTGTTTATAACCTTTCCATTGTAATACATGGTAGTAGACGCACCACCATCAAGATTTACTGCGTTAACAGCACCATATGATTTCAGTACTTCTTGTACATCCTCTATGCTAGCGCCAGCCTCCAACCCTTGCCTACCATCTAATGTTAAAAGCAATATAGCGCCGTCTTTTCTTTGTCCAATAGCTGTTCTAGGATTTGCGCCTTGGCTTGAAATTCCGGATTTTATAACCGTATTTTCAATTAGTGTTGGTCCAAAGCATAGTGCATCATTCACATTCATATTAAGTAATTCGTCAATAGAGTAATCCCCAACAACCATTGCTCCACCTTTTTTAATACCAACAACTCCTGTATATGTTTGCTTAGTATCAGCATCACCTGCATATGGGAAAATTAGTTTTCCACCAGAAATAATAATTCCAGTAGGTAAACCACCATTTCCTGTAAAAGTATTATTAGAATTGCTTCCCTTATCAGTAAAGCCTCCACCATTTATAGCTATGATTGCATTATTTTCTTTGGCCATTTCACTTGTCTTTTGTCCAGACCTACCTATATTTTTTGTATATGCAACTTTAACCCTAGTTGGATCATTGACTATAGCAATAAAGCCAGAATACTTATGCCCTCCTGTAAGTTGAATCACTTTAATCGTTTTATTATGACTACCTATATTTATTTTACTAAAATCCTCAGATACTGCTGCTCCAACACCACCAGTGGCATCATTATTTCTTATTTCTTGTATTCGTTTATCAGACAAAAATAAAGTAGCAATAAACTGATGGCTATTTGTAGCCATGGCTGTTCCAACTATATTTTTTCTAAGATTAGTAAAAAACGGTGAATAGTAAACAATTATTGGTGCTGTGGCTATTCCAAAAAGTAATTGAAATACTAAAAAGTACATTAATAGCTTCCATGTTTTGATTTTTTTAACATTTTTTTTAGTGTATCGTGTTTTACTGTGTTGTCTATCATTACTCATATTATTACCTCATAATTTTCATATTACGCATAAGTTATATTTTACATCAATATAAAAAACTTTCCGTTTATAATTTATGTCTTTTTTGTAAACCATTTGTTTTTTAATGTAATATTAAACATCTAAATTTAAATTCAACATAAAAAATCCCAGAATAATTTTCTGAAATCTTATATATTATAACCTTTTTATTACGTTAAAAGCAAGCCTAAAAACGTTTAAATTTAATTAAATGTACTAATATTCATGATTTCCATAGTATTTCTTTTGACAACCGATAGCATTTATTATATAATACAATTAATTAAACAATAAGGATGGTGCTTATGAACAGCATAACTAGTATTTTTAAAGAAAAACGATTAAAATTGACACCTCAGCGTATCGCGGTGTACAAATATTTACAATCAACAAAAAAACATCCTTCCGCTGAAATAATTTACAAAGCTTTACAAGAAGACTATCCTACTATGAGTTTAGCTACGGTTTATAAAGCTTTAAAAACACTTGCGGACGTGAATTTGGTAGAAGAATTAAATGTTGGAGAAGGTAACTTTAGATATGACAGTAATGTCACTGCTCATCCGCATATACAGTGTATTTCATGTGGTAAAGTTGAAGATATTGATAACGTGACTTTTTCAGATTTAAATATGAGAGTAAAAGAATTTACTGAATACGAAGTTTTAACTAATAAAATTTATTTCTACGGAATTTGTAAATCTTGCAAGGAAAAAGTAATTGCTGTAGAAAGCAATTAATTTTTAATAATGGCATGCTTTAATTGCAAGCCATTATTTTTTTATTTTAATTTAAACCATAACAAAATAATATATAATAAAAAAAAACTTTTCATCATATATTTTCCATGAGGTGATTTATATGAAGCTAAATGTTTTATTCTTAAGAAAGCGTTATATATATTATGGCACTCTCTTAATATTAATATTTGTTTTACTAATCTTATTTCTATTATCTAAAAATACATCCTACATTTTTTCAACTTCCAATGATAACAAAAGTATTCAAAATTATGATTTAACAGGTGATGGTTTAAAAGATTCCATTTACATACGAAATAACGAGAACCAATATGAAATTAATGTGACTTCAAAAGGAAAAAATCACATTTTAAAATCCAAAAACCAACTGAATAATTTGGGTAATCACTATACTTATTGGCCACTACGTCTTACGCTTTTAGATACTTCCAGAGATAAGCTTCCTGAAATTTTTGTACAGGCCTCCAAAGATGGATCTCCAATACAAAATGTATTTATGTGGAAGAATAATAAATTTCAAAACATAATAAGTAATTCGAATAATCTACTTGGTTTTATAGATTACCACAATAATAAAACCCCTAAAATTATTTTAGGAAACCTTAATAATAGCGCTGCCGAATTGTCAAATTATATAATTTCTAAAAATAATTTGATTAGATATCCCCCAAATTATAATTCTAATTTTTTAGGTAAGGATTCTATTCTAGAATTTATTAAGTATATTGATAGTCTGCCTTACAACATTTTATATAGTCCGAGAGAAGTATTTTATCCAGAAGCATCTAATATCATTACAAAAACAGTAGATACACTTTCTAGTTTCAATGCAACATATTATTTTCAAGATGGTTTTTTTATAGATAATGGTTGTGACAAAGATGGAGTTATAACCAGTATGAAATGGATTTTAAATTTCAAAGGCATTTCTAATTCAGATACTAAAATTGTTAAAAACTACACTCTAAACTTAATTTTGAAGCCGTCTGGTGATACAAATAGCAGTTATTACTTCAAAATTTTCTATGCTAACTTTATAACTCAAGATAATTCATCTGCTTTATATCTTCCATAAACTTTTTCAAGTTAAAATTTATGGACTGTTTTCAGCTGAAGTCAAAAAAATTCATAAAAAATAAAAAAGGGACCGTTTTACGGTCCCAAGGGGGATGGGGGGTTTAGCATAAGACAAAAGTTTTACCTTTATCTCACGCTAATGGAGATATTATCTCCAATTACATTTATTATGATGCCCTTATTTTATTTTTTTATTCAACATTATAAATATTTTAATAATAATTCTCTAAAATATTTGATTTACAGAACGTCATTATAAATATGATCTAGTAAATCCTCTGTTCCAACTTTTTTTAGTGAAGAATAAAAATAAATTTCTTCATTTTTTCCAAGTCCAAATGTTTCCCTTATTACCTTTTCACTTTTTTGAAGATCACTTTTCGTAAGCTTGTCACTTTTAGTTGAAACAATCATGCATTTGTATCCATAATGCTTAACCCAATTATACATTAACAAATCATCAGCATTGGGCTTTCTTCTACAATCCACCAATAGAACTACCTTCTTAAGTTCTGGTCTTCCTGTCAAGTAGATGCCTATCATACTACCCCAACTTTTTTTCTCTTCCTTGGATATTTTCGCATATCCATACCCTGGCAAATCAACTAAATATGAATTATTATTTATCATAAAATAATTAATAAGTCTTGTTTTTCCTGGTGTTGAACTCACTTTAACTAATTTTCTTCTATTGGTAATTGCATTAATTATAGAAGATTTTCCTACATTTGATCTTCCTATAAATGCGACTTCTGGTAATCCGTCTACAGGAAATTGTTCGAATTTTACAGCTGAAATTATAAATTCAGCTTGTTTAATTTCCATTATTATCTTCACCAACCAATGCGTTATTTATAACATCCTCGACTTTTTCTGCTAGTATAAAATTAACTTTATTTGTAACTGTTTTTGGAATATTTTTCAAATCTTTTTCATTTTCCTTTGGAATTATTATAGTATCAATTCCAGCTCTATGGGCAGCTAAAGATTTTTCCTTAAGTCCACCTATTGGAAGCACCCTTCCTGTAAGGGTTATCTCTCCAGTCATTGCAACGTTATGTTTGACTTTTCGATTGCTTAACGCTGAAACTAAAGCAGTTATAATTGTAACTCCCGCTGAAGGACCATCCTTTGGAACTGCTCCTTCAGGGACGTGAATATGAATATCTTTTTCTTTATAAAATTTTTCATTTATACTATATCTCTTAGCATTAGTTCGTACGTAGCTAAATCCAGCTTCTGCAGATTCTTTCATTACATCTCCAATTTGTCCTGTAATTGAAAGCTTACCAGTTCCTGGCATAACTGCAACTTCAACTGGTAATGTATCTCCACCATAGCCAGTCCATGCCATTCCTGTTACTACCCCTATCTTATCTTCTTTATCAATTTTGTCATAAGTATACATATCTGATCCCAAATATTTTTTAACAAGTGCAGTGGTAATTGTTGCAGATTTTTTATCTTTTTCTACCATTTCAGCAATAGATTTTCTAATAACAGCTGCTATTTTTCTTTCAAGATTTCTAACACCTGATTCTCTAGTATAGTTATCAATAATACAAGTTAATGAATTATCTGTAAATATGATTTCACCATTATCTAAAGAGTGCTCTTCCAATTCCTTCTGCACTAAATGATTTTTTGCAATGTTAAATTTTTCTTCTGAAGTGTACCCAGAAAGCTCTATTATTTCCATTCTATCCAAAAGTGGAATAGGAATTGTATCCAAATTATTAGCAGTAGTCACAAACATAACATCAGACAAATCAAAATCTAGTTCCATAAAATGATCTCTAAAACTATAATTTTGCTCTGAATCCAATACTTCTAAAAGAGCCGCTGCAGGGTCCCCTTTATATCCATCACCCATTTTATCAATTTCATCTAATAAAAATAATGGATTCATTGACTTTGCTTCTTTCATACTATAAATGATTCTACCTGGAATTGCTCCTACGTATGTTCTTCTGTGACCTCTTATATCTGCTTCATCACTTACCCCACCAAGAGACATTCTCACAAAATTTTTATTTAAAGCATATGCTATTGACTTTGCTATAGATGTTTTACCTACTCCCGGTGGACCAACTAGGCATAAAATCGGACCTTTTATTGAATTACTCATCTGCTTAACTGCAAGATATTCAATTATCCTATCTTTAACTTCTTTAATACCATAATGTTCTTTGTTTAGTATATTTCTAGTTTCTTTTATATCAATATGATCCTCAGTTTTAATATTCCAAGGTAAATCCAATATCCAATCAAGATAATTCCTAATGACTCCACCTTCTGATGAAAAGCTACCAGCATTTTTAAGTCTACTTAGTTCATATATTGCCTTGGCCTTTATACCTTTAGGAAGCTTTGCTTTAGTTATTTTGCTTTTATATTTTTTTTGTTCCTTTATATCTTCGTCATCTTCCCCTAATTCTTCTTGCATTACTTTAATTTGTTCCCTTAGGTAATACTCTTTTTGACCTTTTTCTATCTTGTCTTTAACTTTATTTCCTATTTCTTTTTCCACTTCAAGAATATCTATTTCACTGTTTAGAACCTCTAAAATTATATTCAATCTTTTGATTGGTTCTGTTGCTTCTAATATTTCTTGCTTTTTTTCTTGTTTTACAACTAAATAGGAACATATTGTATCTGCAAATCTTCCTAAATCCTCTTCTTCGTCTAGAGAAATCAATGTATCATTTGGTGCCGCTCCTGAAAGTTTTATATAAGAACTAAAACTTTCTTTTACCATTCTAGTTAATGCTATACTCTCATTATTTTTAATAGAATTATTATCTTCAATTTCTTCTATTTCAACCTTCATGAAATGTTCGTTTTCAACATAAGCATTAATTTTTCCTCTTTTTTCCCCTTCAACTAAAACTCTTACCGTATCACCAGGTAATTTTAATATTTGTTTAATGGTACATATAGTACCTGTTGAATATATGTCACTTGCTTCAGGTGATTCGGTTTTTGCATTTCTTTGTGCAGCTAAAAAAACCTCCTGCTTATTCACCATTGCATCTTCTAGAGCAAGAATAGATTTTTCTCTTCCAACATCAAAATGCATTACCATATAAGGAAATATAATTATACCTCTCAGTGGTATTAGAGGAAGAACTTTAACATCATCACTCATTTTTCTCCCCTCACTTTCAATTGCTATACTAATTGTGTAGATAGTCTAATACATTATACATTTAAAATCAACTTTTTTCAATTGTGTAAATTTGATTTCAACTATAAACTTGATTATAATTTTTATTTGAGGTTTTTTCATTATCAGCCAATAAAACCTCAGCCTGCGTTCCAATTAGTATTTTTTCTGTTTGCTGGTTATTTACAAATGCATAATTGAAAACTTCATTAATACTAGATACGGGAAGAATTTTTGCACCCTTGATTTTTTTGAAATTTTCCTGCCAATTTTCCTTAGGAATTATTATTGTATTTGCTCCTGCTTTTATGGCAGCATCTATTTTGGCCTTAACTCCTCCTATTGGTCTTACTTTTCCATATAATGATATTTCTCCTGTCATTGCTATTTTATTATCTACATACATTTCATTAATTGCGCTAAATATAGCTGTAGCAATACTAATACCAGCCGATGGACCATCTACTGGTATCCCACCTGGAAAATTCACGTGTATATCATAATCATCACATGCTAAATTGAATTTTTTTTGTAACATTGTCATTACATTTTCAACAGAACATCTAGCATTGCTTTTTCTAATAATTTTACCATTAGCACTTTTAATTTCCTCTTCGTCTACTATACCTGTTACCTTAATGTTACCTTTTTTATTTAATACTCTAATCGCACTTGCTTCTATTTCCATAACTGCACCCATATTAGGTCCATACACAGCAAGGCCATTTACATATCCAATCTGTGGTGTTGCATTTATTTTTTTATCAATTTTCGGTGAATACTCACCATTCTCAATAACCCATTCAATATCTTGTATTGTTATCTTATCTCTTTTTTCGTTAAGTGCTATACCAAATGCTAGTTGTATTAAATTAACAGCATCCCTGCCATTATTAGAGTACATACTCACCATTTCTAATGCTTTTTTTTCAATTTTTGTACCAACTTTATTTACTGAATTTAGCGCTATTTTTTTTATTTCTTCTGATTGTAATGGTCTGAAAAATATCTCTACACACCTCGATCTTAATGCAGGGCATAGTTCTTCTGGCCTACGTGTTGTTGCACCTATAAGTCTAAAATCTGCTGGCAATCCATTTTCAAATACTTCCTTTATGTAATTTGGCATATTTTTATCATTTGAATTATAATATGAACTATCAAAAAAAACTTTCCTATCTTCTAAAACCTTAAGCAGTTTATTCATTTCAGTTGGGTGAAGTTCACCTATCTCATCAATAAACAATATACCTCCATGTGCCTTAGTTACGGCCCCTGGTTTAGGCTGTGGTATTCCAGCAACTCCTAGTGCTCCTGCTCCTTGATATATAGGGTCATGAACCGAACCTATAAGTGGATCTGCTATTCCTCTATCATCAAATCTAACCGTAGTCGCATCAATTTCAACAAATTTTGCGTCTTTATTAAATGGTGAATAATATATCCCTTTTGCATCTTCTAGAACAAGCCTTGCTGCTGCTGTTTTGCCTATGCCCGGAGGTCCATATATTATTATATTTTGAGGATTAGGACCACATATAGCTGCCCTTAACGCTTTTATTCCTTTTTCTTGACCTATAATCTCATCAAAGTTTTTGGGTCTACTCTTTTCAGTAAGTGGAACTGTCAATTTAATTTTCCTTAGTGCATTCAAATTATCCATTTCATTTTTGCTTTCTTTATTTATTACAATTTTAGATGTCCGCTGACTTTTGAGTAGATTAAAAAAATATATCCCTATGACTAGTGTGAAAAATAATTCTGCTACCAACAATAGTATCATCATATTAATTCGGAAATACTCTCAAAACAATTAATTTTACCCGAATACCCATATATTTTTCTTGTTTTGAGACAATTTCCTCCTCCCTTCATAATTTTCTATTTGTTATTATTATTTACACTTTCATAGCAATATATTCCACAAAAAGAGGAGAGTAATAATTACTCTCCTCTAATAAGTTAACAACTAAGCTGTTTCTGGTCCTTTTTTCTTAGTTATATCTTCAGTTTTATTTACAGGCTCTGGAACCACAACTACACTTTCATCCAATTCCAGCTCAGGCTGTTTGGTACTTATAGTGTCTTCTTTTACTAACACTTTTTTTACATCTTTCCTTGAAGGAATATCAAACATGATGTTTTTCATCATATCTTCTATTATTGCCCTCAAACCTCTTGCCCCTGTATTTCTTTTTATTGCTTCTTTTGCTATTGCAATAAGTGATTCCTTGTCAAATTCAAGTTCAACATTATCCATCTTGAATAGTTTTTTGTATTGTTTTACTAAAGCATTTTTGGGTTTGCTCAATATTTCAATCAATGCCCCTTCATCCAATGCATCCAACGTAACAAGTATTGGAAGTCTTCCTACAAATTCAGGTATTAATCCAAATTTCAGAAGATCTCCTGGCATAAGGTCTTTTAGAAGTACACTTACGTCTTTTTCCTTCTTTGACATGATTTCCGCACCAAAACCCAAAGAACTTTTTCTTGTTCTGTTTTCTATTATCTTATCAACACCATCAAATGCACCACCACATATAAACAATATATTAGTAGTATTAATTTGTATAAATTCTTGATGAGGATGTTTTCTTCCCCCTTGAGGTGGCACAGAAGCTGTAGTTCCTTCTAAAATCTTTAATAATGCCTGTTGGACACCCTCACCTGAAACATCTCTAGTAATTGATGGATTTTCTGATTTTCTAGCTATTTTATCAATTTCATCAATGTATATAATACCTTTTTCAGCTTTTTCCACATCATAATCAGCATTTTGAATTAGTTTAAGAAGTATATTTTCTACATCTTCTCCCACATATCCAGCTTCTGTTAGTGTTGTAGCATCAGCTATAGCAAAAGGGACATTTAAAAATTTAGCTAAAGTTTGTGCTAAAAGAGTCTTACCAGAACCTGTTGGTCCTAGTAAAAGTATATTACTTTTCTGTAATTCAACTTCTTCACCACTTACATTAGAATTAATTCTTTTATAATGGTTATATACAGCAACAGCTAATGATTTTTTAGCATCTTCTTGGCCAATTACGTATTGATCTAAATAATTCTTTATCTCAATTGGCTTTGGTAATGATCCCACTTCTACTGAAGATGTATCTTCAAATTCATCAGTTATTATTTCGGAACATAACTCTATGCACTCATCACAAATATACACTCCAGGTCCTGCAATAAGTCTTCTAACTTGATCTTGACTTTTGCCACAAAAAGAACATCTTAACTGTTTTTTATCATCGAATTTTGCCATCTTTACACCTCACTTAAAGGTTATTTCTTTTTTGTTGTAAATATTTCATCTATCAATCCATAAGCTTTAGCTTCATCAGCATCTAAAAAATTATCTCTTTCTGTATCCTTTTCGATAAGTTCTAGAGGCTGGCCTGTTCTTTCACTAAAAATCGTGTTTAATTTCTTTTTTATTTTGAGAATTCTTTCAGCATGTATTCCAATATCGGTTGCTTGACCTTGGAATCCTCCAAGTGGTTGATGAATCATTATTTCACTATTAGGAAGCGCAAATCTCTTTCCTTTTGCACCAGCACATAATAAAAATGCTCCCATTGATGCTGCCATGCCAACACAAATTGTTGAAACATCTGCTTTTATATATTGCATTGTATCATAAATGCCCATACCAGCGGTTATTGATCCACCTGGACTATTTATGTATAGGTTGATATCCTTATCTGGGTCTTCACTTTCTAAAAATAATAGCTGTGCTATTACTAAGCTAGCTGTTACATCATTCACTTCTTCTCCTAAAAATACTATTCTATCTTTTAGAAGTCTAGAATAAATGTCATAAGACCTTTCTCCTTTGTTTGTTTGTTCTACTACCATAGGTACCAAACTCATAAAAATCCCTCCCATATGACAAGATGACAATTTAAAATATTGCCTAAATCATCTAATATTTAACCTCTTTATATTATGCTAACATAATACAGTAAATAATCAATACCTTTTTACTTTTTATTATTCTACAGTTTTACTACTACTAACTAGTAAATCAATAACTTTTTCATTTGCAACATCATGTTCTAAAATATTTCTTTGAGCATCAAGAAGCATCTTAGCCATCTTTTCATCGTCTTTTTCTGAATACTGCTTAGCTAGTTCTGTTGCCTTAACAAGAAGTTCTTCTTCCGTTACCTTAATATCTTCTTTTTTCACTATTTCTTCAAGTACTAATCTTGTTTTTACTCTCTTTTCAGCAGTTTCTCCCATGAATTCTCTAACTTTTTCTTCCGAACTATTTGTGAATTCATAATATGATTTAAGGTCTAACCCTTGATAACTCAATTTACTTTCTAATTCCTTAACCATTTGATCAACTTCACTCTTTATCATAACTTCTGGTACATCAACCTTTGCATTATCACATACAGCTGATATAACGGCATCTTCATATTCATCTTTTTCTTTTTTGCTGTTTGTTTCTTCAAATTTACTCTTAGAATCATTTCTCAATTCTTCCAATGTATCAAATTCTGAAACATCCTTTGCAAATTCATCATCAAGTGCTGGTAATTCTTTGACTTTAATTTCTTTTATTGTTACATTAAATAAGGCTTTTTTGCCATTAAATTCTTCTTTACCATATTCTTCTGGAAAGCTTACTTCTACATCTTTTGTATCGCCTTTTTTAAGTCCTATAAGCTGTTCTTCAAAGTTTCCTATGAAAGCTCCACTACCTATTTCTAATGAATAGTCAGTACCTTCGCCGCCTTCAAAAGGTGTTCCATCAATAAAGCCTTTAAAATCTATTACTGCAATGTTAGTATTTTCAACAACACTTTCAGCTTCCTTTGTCTCAATTCTAGCATTTTTCTGCTGCATAGCTTTTAATTCATTATCTACATCTTCTTCAGTTACTGGATATTTAACCGTTTTAACTTCTACGCCTTTGTATTCTCCAAGTTCTACTTCTGGAACTACTGTAACTTTAGCAGTATAAACAAGATCTTTTCCTTCTCCGATTTCAACTATATCAATTTCAGGATAATCAACTGGTTTTATATTATTTTCCTCTAGTGCAACTGGGTATGTATCGTCACAGCAAAAATTCACTGCATCTTCATAAAATACACCTGCTCCAAAATACTGTTCAATTATAGACAAAGGTGCCTTACCCTTTCTAAAACCTGGTACATCATACTTTTTACTATTTTTCTTATATGCTTTTTTAACAGCCTCATTAAATTTCGCTGACTCAACTGTAATTTCAAATTTAACGACGTTATTTTCCAATTTTTCTAATTTTGCATTCATACGTAAATTCCTCCTAATCAAGTGAAAGCTTATTAACTTTAACATTATAACACATTATTATGTATTTACAAACATTAATTGTAAGCCATTCATCAATGAATCTTTCATATATTATATAACAAAAAAGCTTAGGTTTACAATTATAACTTCATATGTTTTTAAATTATCTTTATGCCTACAATTAATTCTTAAATATATAGCTATATATATTTAACTAAAAAATCTTTAGCTTCTGTAAGCTGACTATATGAATTGTAATTGTTTCCATATACTTCTATTATAACATTTCCTGAATACTTATGTGACTTTATTTTATCAAATATAGATATAAAATCAACAGTTCCCTTTCCCGGCAATAAACAAATATGCTCCTTATCCCTATCATTTACATGAAAATTAATAAGATTTTCATCCATTATATCTAGATATTTAAAAGGATGTATTTTAGTTTTGTAAGCTTGCTTTATATCAAATGTAAAATACAGTGGATATTTTGTATGTGTTTTTATCATATCCAAATATTCTAAATTGCTTGACATGCACCAAGCCACGTTTTCTTGTGCCAGTTTAATACCATTCTCTCCAGCAATATATGTAAGTGTATTATACACATCATATATTAATTTAAAATCAATTTCATCTATATCTGTTCTTCTCATGCCATGGAAAGTATAGCAACTAGCTCCTAAAACACTAGCAGCCTTGCAAACTTTCTGAAAATACTTCAGCATGTCTGTTCTTCTTCTTTTGTATGAGTCAAAAAGATATGGTTCATACAAAGGTGAAAAACTATGCACACTATTTATCTTTAAACCATATTTGTCCTTTTTATCTTTAAGTACTTCTATAAAATTATTTTCAAATTCCAAAGGTGTGTTTAAAAAAATTTCTGCACATTTAAAACCTAGACTTGATATTATTTCAATGCTATCCTCCGTCTCTACCTTTGGATAAAATACAGCTGAAGACAACCCTATATTCATACTGGTCACCTACCTTTAATTAGTTAAAGAGCCGTCTCCCTTTAAATATTGTGTTTTATTATCAGTTACAATCTCCAGTCCCTGTGCAGTAACATTGTTTATCTGCACATTTAATCCAGTAATGTTAGTATTCATATTAGTTTTATTCTGAACATTAAACTTCCAAATATATTTATCATTCTTATTAAACCAAGGAAGTTGTGTTATGTATGCTATATTACTGTCATCTATAAATTTAGGTGATTGAACCCATATATATGTTGGATTGTTTTTTAACACGGTAGCCTTATCAAAACTTTGTCCGCCTCCAGAAACATAGGACAAATTCGTTATATTTGATGATGTTCCGTCTGAATTTGCAAGTATAACATCCTGGGTGCTTTTTTGAAACAAAATTACTGCTGAACTTGATGGATTTATATTATAATCTAAGTCTGAATCGCTATTATCAACACTCTTAATAACTTTCGCCGTTGCAGTATTATCATATACAATTTTGGCTTGTTTTCCACTTGGCATAGTAACTACAAAATTTCCTGTATCAACTTTTTTAGTTGGCACATTATTCTTCTTTACCGTTTTTTCTTTTTTTACTACGGTTTTGGGATTACTCTCTTGTTTGGTAGTCTTATTGCTACCACTCCTTGTAATATTCCCCAAAGTCTTGCCTATGCCACTTAGATTAGTCTTAGATACAATCATTACTATTGCAAAAACAACTATAATAGAAATAATACCAATAATGGTTTTCTTTTTTCTTCTTCTCATTCTCTTTTGATATTCACTGCTAAAAATACTTGGTTTTCCCACTTTGAACCCTCCTTAACTTATTACTTATCACCACTTATTATAACTCATTGTTAATGATTTTAATAATTTTTTCATAATAAAAAAACAGAGTGGACAACTCCACTCTATAAGATTTTGTATTAATAATTACATTAATTATATCAATTTTTCAATAAATTTAAAAGCATTTTACTGCTTGTTTACAAAATATTTACTCATGGGACTATACTCAATTTCATTATTTGAAAGCTTATATTTAATTGCCGTCAAGAATACATCAGCTGTATCAATACAAGTAAATACTGGTATTCTATGTTCTGTAGCCTTTCTCCTAAGCTTAAATCCCAAAGTTTCTAACATATTTCCCTTAGTAGGTGAATTTATTATAAATTTAAAATTCATATTTCCCAAGCTATCAATTGCATCCTGTAATTCTAATATATTACATTTAACACCATTTTTATTTAAATAATCTCCAGTTTCTGAAGATGCGTAGATATTAAACCCTATCTTCACATAATTTTTTATTATTTCTATTCCCTCTTCTTTATCTAAATCTTTTAAAGCAACGTAGATATTTCCGTCAGAAGGGATAATATAATTTGCCCCGCAGAAACCTTTATATACTGCAGATTCAAAATCATCGCCAACCCCCAATACCTCACCTGTAGATTTCATCTCTGGTCCAAGATATGTATCAACATCTACAAGTTTTTCATTGGAGAAAACTGGCACTTTAATAGCATAAAGTTTGTTATCTTTAATAAGTCCACACCCATGGCCGAGGTCTTTAACTTTGCTGCCTAGCATTATTTCAACAGCTAGCTTTACCATTTGGATTCCAGTTACCTTACTTAAAATTGGAACCGTCCTTGAAGCTCTTGGGTTAACCTCAATTACGTAAACATCCTTTCCATCATACACATATTGTATATTAAATAATCCTTTTATATTTAAAGCTTTAGCGATTCGTTTTGTATAACTTTCAAGTGTGTTAAGTACCTCATTTGAAAGAGTTCTTGTAGGATACATGGTTATACTATCTCCAGAATGTATACCAGTTCTTTCCACATGTTCCATAATTCCAGGTATCAATATATCTATGCCATCTGAAATTGCATCCACTTCTATTTCAGTACCTTTAACATACCTATCAATAAGTACAGGATGATCTGATGATAAATTAACCGCATCAGTCATGTATTTTTCAAGTGTCTTATTGTCGTGGACAACTTGCATTGCCCTACCACCTATCACATAAGAAGGTCTTACTATTACAGGATATCCTAAAATTTCTATTGCTTTATATGCCCCCTCCATATCTGTAACTGACACTCCTTCTGGAAGAGGTATCTCTATATCATTTAGAAGTTTACTGAATTTTTCTCTATCTTCAGCAAGATCTATGGACTCAAAGGAAGTTCCAAGTATATTAATATTCCTTTTGCTTATTACTTCTGCTAGATTAATTGCTGTTTGACCACCAAACTGAACAATAATGCCATATGGCTTTTCCTTTTCAATAATATCTAACACATTATCTATATATAAAGATTCAAAATACAGTTTATCCGCCGTATCAAAATCCGTGCTTACTGTTTCAGGATTGTTATTTATTATTATTGATTTATAACCAGCCTCTTTTATTCCCCAAACTCCATGGACACAACAATAGTCAAATTCAATTCCCTGTCCTATCCTTATTGGACCTGATCCAATAACTATTATCTTTTTATCATTGTCTATTATGTCTTCATCTTCATCTTCATAACAGGAGTAAAAATACGGTGTATCTGCATCAAACTCACCACCACACGTATCAACCATTTTATAAACTGGTACTATATTATTATCTTTTAATACATTTCTTATAAAAGCATCATCTTTTCCAGTAATTCTGCTTATTTCTTTTACAGTGAAGCCCATTTTTTTTGCTTCTATGATATTGGCTTCTGAATTATTTTTCTTAAGAACTACTTCCATGTCTATTATTGATTTAATGTTACTTAAAAACCAGCAGTCTATTTTTGTTATATCATGAATTTTCTCTATTGTTAATCCTTTTCTCATAGCCTCAGCTATAGCAAATATTCTCTCATCATCTTGAAGTTTTATTTTTTCAACCAGTTCTTCCGAAGTAAATTCTTCAAGGTAATCAAGCCTTAAGCCAATTATTTTTTCTTCTAAGGACGTAACCGCTTTTAACAGTGCATTTATAAATGTTCTATCAATGGACATTACCTCTCCAGTAGCTTTCATTTGAGTACCTAGGGTTCTAAATGCTGTGTCAAATTTGTTGAAAGGCCATTTTGGGATTTTTACAACACAATAATCAAGTGTTGGTTCAAAACAAGCACTTGAATTTTTAGTGACATAATTTTTCAGTTCATCCAAACTATAACCAATGGCTATTTTTGATGCAATCTTTGCTATTGGATATCCTGCTGCCTTAGATGCAAGCGCACTTGATCTACTAACTCTTGGATTTACCTCAATAACAATATAATTATTACTTTTAGGATCAAGGGCATATTGAATATTACAGCCACCTTCTATTTTAAGGTTTCTTATAATCTTTATAGCAGCTTTTCTAAGCATTTGATATTCTGTGTCTCTAAGTGTTTGCGATGGTACAACTACAATGCTATCCCCGGTATGTATTCCAACTGGATCAAGATTTTCCATATTGCAAATAATTATACAATTGTCTTTTCCATCTCTAATAACTTCATATTCAATTTCTTTCCATCCTGCCACACTTTGTTCCAAAAGTATTTGACCAATTGGACTCATTTCTATTCCCATACTGCAAATCTTCTGCAATTGTTCCATGTTTTCAGCAATACCGCCACCGGTTCCACCCATGGTATATGCAGGCCTTATTATAACTGGAAATCCAAATTTATTTACAAATCTAATGCATTGGCCAACCTCCGTGGCAATTATACTTTCAGGAACTGGTTCTCCAATCTCCTTCATGAGGTTTTTGAATTCTTCTCTATCCTCTGCTTTCTTTATTGCTTCACTGTTTACACCTAAAAGCCTTACATTGTATTTTTCTAAAATACCTTTATCCTTAAGATTCATTGCAAGATTAAGCGCTGTCTGTCCCCCAAAACCTGCAAGTATTCCATCAGGTCTTTCATTTGCTATTATTTTTTCTAATGCTTCCACTGTAAGAGGCTCAATATAAACTTTATCTGCAATATGATAATCTGTCATTATTGTTGCAGGATTACTATTTACAAGTATAGTCTCAATTCCTTCTTCCCTTATAGCTTTAGCAGCCTCAGTACCTGAATAATCAAATTCCGCTGCCTGACCTATAATTATAGGACCAGAACCAATAATGAGAGCTTTTTTTATAGTTTTATCTAAAGGCATAATTGTTTCCTCCAATATTTTTAAGTTTAAAGCATCTGAAAGAAAACAACAAATCAAATATACTAGCATACTTGCCTGTTATTTTTTTGAAGATACCTAAGTTATATTGCTTCCTCTTTCACGTTTTTATCCATTATAGCAATGAACTTATCAAATAGATACGCTGTATCAGTTGGTCCTGGAGCTCCTTCTGGATGAAACTGTACTGAAAATACTGGTAAAGAGTTATGTTTCATACCCTCCACAGTATCATCATTAAGATTTTTATGGGTAATTATCATACCTTTATTTTCAACACTTTTTTTATCCACCGCATATCCATGATTTTGAGATGTTATATATGCTTTATCCCTTTCTATATCATAGACACCATGATTTCCACCCCTATGTCCGAATTTAAGTTTATAAGTATCTCCACCAACTGCTAATGCTATAATTTGATGTCCGAGGCATATTCCAAAGGTTGGTACAGAATTTATTATACTCTTCACTGAATTTATAACACCTTTAAGTTGCTTTGGATCTCCAGGTCCATTTGTAAGAAAAACTCCATCTGGTTTAATACTCATAACCTCATTATAATTAGTGTCATATGGAAATATAGTTATGTCGCAATTCCTTTGTTTTAAATTTTCAATAATATTGCCCTTGGCACCAAAATCCATAACTGCTACTTTAAAGCCACTACCCTTAATGTGTTTACTCTCTTTTGTACTAACCAATTTTACATAATTTTTACTAATATCTTTTTCATCCATAATATTTTTGAGTTTTTCAATATTAAACTCTTGGTTTGATATTATACATTTCATTGAACCAGTATTCCTTATTTTTTTTGTAATGGCCCTTGTGTCCACACCGCATAAACCAACTACATTCCTATCTTTAAGCATTCCATCTATGCTACCTTCACTCATATAATTAGATGGATCTTTGCATACATCTTTTACAATAAACCCTTTTGCATAAACTCCTTCTGATTCATTTTCATGGCTGTTTACACCGTAATTACCTATCAAAGGATATGTCATATTAATTATTTGACCTGCATAGGAAGGGTCAGTGAGTATTTCTTGATACCCGGTCATACAAGTATTAAAAACAAGTTCACCAACTGATGTCCCTACTTTTCCAAAACCATTTCCAACGTATGTTGTTCCATCTTCTAAATATAGTATGCCCTTCATAAAATACACCTCTTTTATTATATTGAAACCACATCGGTTTATATTTATACATTTAATTTTATATTTATACATAGATTATCATATTGCTAGTTTTACTGTCAACCCATATTTTAGACTGTACACCCTGATTTTTTACATAAAAATAGAGCCATGTCCTGATTAGGAAGGCTCTTGCGTACAAAAACAAAGTTATGCATAAAGTTATATTATGCCACTTATATATACAATTTCACCTTCTCAGCCTCACAGGACCAAAATTAAAGGTTATATTTAATTTTCATTTTATCTTTTATATCATACACTAATTCTACATTAATATCAATAGTTTGGTTGAAATTATCACAATTTGCAATTGAATAAATAATATTTATATTCTCTTTATAAGAACCTCTGATCACTGATAAAAATTTTTACTCTGCTCCATAAATATCATAATATTCGGATATTTTCTTTTTCATTTCATGATTAATTAAAATTTTGCCGTCTATTTCTTTATTATAAAGATGGGATACTACGTCCTCAATAGTAACTATGGAACAAGTTTTCATGCTAAATTCTTCTTTAATTTCAGTTAGTGCTGACTTTGTACCTTTTCCCTTTTCCATTCTGTCTACAGAAATTATTAGACCAATCACATCTACATCGCCTTGAGCTTTTATAATTGGCATAGTTTCATGTATTGAAGTACCAGCCGTAGTTACATCTTCAATTATAACTACTTTATCTCCTGATTTAATCTTACTTCCAAGAAGTATACCTGTATCACCATGATCCTTTACCTCTTTCCTATTTGAACAGTAACCTACATTAATATCATATAGATTGTTTAATGAAATAGAAGTAGTTACACTAAGTGGAATTCCTTTATATGCTGGTCCAAATAATATATTAAAATCGCTGCCAAAATTTTCTTTAATAGCCTGGGCATAAAATTCTCCAAGTTTACTAAGTTGTTTTCCTGTTGTATAGTTTCCAGTATTAACAAAGAAGGGAGTTTTTCTACCGCTTTTAGTTGTGAAATCTCCAAAAGTAAGCACTCCACAGCCTACCATAAATTCTATAAAATCCTTTTTATATTGCTCCATAGCTTCACACACTCCTATTATTAAAAAAATTTATTTTATATAATTCCTGTAATTTCTGATAAATCTTTTATACCTTCTTTTTCCATAAAGGCTTCTATTCCTTCTATTATGTCTAAACATATATCCGGTTTAATAAAATTTGCTGTACCAACTTGAATGGCAGTAGCTCCTGCCATAATGAATTCTATAGCGTCACTGCTGGTTATTATCCCACCCATACCAATTACAGGTATTTCTACTGCCTTTGACACTTCATATACCATTCTAAGTGCCAATGGCTTTATACCTGCTCCTGAAAGACCAGCTGTAATATTATCAAATATAGGTTTTCTCCTATTTATATCAATTGCCATTGCCTTAAAAGTATTCACTAGGGATATAGAATCTGCACCTGCTTCTGTGCATTTCACTGCCATATCAACTATATCTTCAGCATTTGGTGACAGTTTTACCATAAGCGGTTTTTTAGAATATTTTCTAGCACTACTAACAATATCATAAGCAACCTTGGATTTTATTCCAAAAGCCATGCCACCACTCTTAACGTTAGGACATGATATATTTAGTTCGATTATATCCACATTAGTTTTGTCTAGAAGCTCCATCCCCATTTCATAATCTTCCTTGCAAGAACCTCCCAAATTTGCTATAACTATATTCCCGAATTTTTTCATCTTTGGTAACTCTTCTTTTATAAAAGCTTTTACTCCTGGATTTTGAAGACCAACGCTATTCATAATACCACCGTCTACTTCATATATCCTTATGCCATCATTACCTTCCTTAGGGTTTAAAGTTAGTCCCTTTGATGATATTCCTCCAAGCCTTCCCACATCGAAATAATTGTTATAATCATTACCAAAACCAAATGTACCCGAAGCTGCAATTACTGGATTTTTAAACTCTATACCTGAAATATTAACTTTAGCCATTTATCACAAGCTCCTCTCCTAGAAAAACCGGTCCCTCTTTACATGATCTTTTTCTTCCACTCTTAGTTTTACATGTACATACAAGACACGCCCCAATTCCACATGCCATTCTATTTTCCATAGATACGTAAACAGGAACTTTTTTATCTCGGCACATTTCAACAACTTTTGTCATCATTACCTCAGGTCCACAACATAAAACCATATCGTAATTCTCTACTTTTAATAAATCTGTAACGTACCCTTTGTGACCAGCATCACCATTTTCTGTGGATAAATAGAAGTTGTTAACATTTTTTTCCACATTGTCCACAGTTCTACTCATATTTCTAAATCCCACGTGCAAATCTATGTTGCAACCTTCTAATTTATTAATAACATACCGCATTGGCGCTATACCTATTCCGCCAGCAACTATTGCCACTTTTCCCTTTATTTTTTCAATGTCAAAGCCGTTGCCTAAAGGTCCCGTTATTTTTATTTCATCGTCTACTTTTAGTTTTGATAAAATTTCTGTTCCTCGTCCAAAAACCCTATAAAGGAAAGTTATTTTATCTCCATCAATATTGTTAATACTTATTGGCCGCGAAAGTGTAGGTTCCCTGTCCCAAGCTCTAAGCATGTAAAACTGACCAGGCAAACCTTCGAATTTTCCTTTAATGCTTATTTCATAAATATCCTCATCTATTTTTTTATTACTATATACTTTTTCTACTAAATACTTTTCACTCATAGATTTCCTCCATAAATTTAAATACGATGCATTTGCATGTTCAAAATAACTATTTGTTATTTTGACTTATTTCAATTGGCTTAAAATATCATCCCTCATAGTTATAGAGGCATTTCTGGCAGATTCTTCAAAGTTTTTTTCACCATTTTCATCTTTCTTATAAGCAAGTAGTATTCCTCTTGAAGAATTAACTATACCACCATTTCCATGAGATAAATAATTTGAAACTTCCTTTGCTGTTCCACCTTGAGCTCCATATCCTGGTATTAAAAAGAAAGTTGAACCAAATTTATTTCTCATTTCTTTACCTTCAAAACCCGTGGTACAACCAACTACAGCTCCAATAGAACTGTAACCAGACTCACCTAAGTAATCCTTTCCCATTTCACTTAACTTTTCCCCAACAAAATCATAAACTCTCTTATTTTCACAATTACTTATGTATTGAATATCCTTTGAACCTTTGTTTGAAGTCCTCAGTAGAACAAAGATACCTTTTTCATTGTCTTTTATATATGGAAGATAAGGCTCTATACTATCAAACCCCATATAAGGATTTAGTGTTATAATGTCACTTTCAAAATCTCCTTGAAAATGAGCCTTGGCATACATTTCTGCTGTCCTTGATATATCTCCTCTTTTAATATCTGCTATTGATATTACCTTTTCGTTTTTCAAATATTCTAAAGTCTTTTTATATGCACTCAGTCCTTTTAATCCATAGGCTTCATAATATGCTATCTGCACCTTATAACATGCTACTACATCAATAGTTGCATCTATTATTTTTTTATTGAAATTGAATAATGCATCCTCAACATTTTCATATTTTTTTATAAAATCTTCTGGCAAATAACTAAGATCTGTATCTAACCCTAAACAAACATGCCCTTTTTTCCCAACACTTTCATACAATTTATCTATAATCATATTTAAAAACTCCCTCTATATATTATAAACAGTTATTCCGCTTTTTATAGTTCTTAGTACAACACCATATAGTTGCATTCCATTAAAACAGGTATTTTTACCCTTTGATAAAAAAGATTTTGAATCAACCATATATTTTTTCTCTAAATCTACAATTACAAGATCGCCGTCATATCCTAGCTCTATTCTGCCTTTATTAAACTTTAATATTTCAGAAGGATTTTTAGACATTATTTCTGAAAGTTTATTTAAACTTATATTGTTGTTTTTAACAAGTTCCGTATAACATATTGAAAAGGAAGTTTCTATTCCTGATATACCACATGCCCCATTTTCTTTGTCCTCTTTTGTATGTGGTGCATGATCCGTTCCTATTGCATCCACATATCCTTCTTTTATAGCCTTTATAATATATTGTCTATCCTCTTCTTCTCTAAGTGGAGGATTTACTTTATACCTATCTTCCCCCGTAAGTGCTATATGATGAGGCGTTACTTCGCATGTTACATTAAATCCCTGTTTTTTTGCTCTTTTAATTTCTTTCATTGCCTCTTTTGTACTTACATGGCAAAGGTGAAGATGTGCTCCGGTAAATCTAGCAAGTTCTATATCTCTTATTGTCATAAGATTTTCTGAAAGTCTTGTACTTTCATGAGTAACTTCCATATCCTCTGCATGAGACATAACAACCCAATCTTTCTTTTTTGCTATTTTCATAGCTTGAAGCATGATTTCACTGCTACATACTCCTTTACCATCATCAGATATAGATTTGATATTATTTTCAAGTTTTTTAAGGTGAGTCATATCTTTTCCCTCTAAATCCCTTGTAATACTAACTGTTTGATTAATATCTACAAGTCCAATTTTCTTAGCCCTATCAAGTACATAATCTACCGTTTTCATAGTGCTACATACAGGTTTTGTATTTCCCATAAGATTAACTGCTGTATATCCGCCTTTTACCGCAGCCAGGCTTCCACTTTCAATATCCTCTTTATATGTAAACCCTGGATCTCTAAAATGACTGTGCAAATCTGTAAAGGCGGGCATTACCACCTTCCCTTTTGCGCTTATTGTTTCACAATCCTTTTTTAAATCCTGTCCTATTTCCTTGATCACTCCATCTTTTATATATATATCGCCAAAAACATCATAAGAAAAATCAACTATTCTTCCATTCGTAATTAAAAGTTCCAAACTAATTCCTCCCTAGGTATCCTTTCAATAAAACAATAAGTATACCAGTTTATTTTGTTTTAAATTCTTTATATTGTAACAATTTCGTCACAATACTCACATCTATATTCTCCTTTTTCTTCATCTACCAAATTGAACACATGAGTTACATATTTCTCAACAGAAGTAATACATCGTGGGTTTTTGCATTTCAATACATTTTCAACTTTTTTTGGGAGGCTAAGTTTAATTTTTTCCTTAATTATTTCATTTTCAATTATATTTACTGTAATATTATGATCTAAAAGACCTAGCATTTTAAAGTCTAAATCTATATCATTTTCAATTTTAATTATATCTTTTTTCTTGTTTTTAGTACTACTTACATTCATAATTAATGCAGTAGGAAAATCTGCATCCTCAAGATTCAAATAATTATATATCTTAATGCCGTGCCCTGCTTGAATATGGTCTATAACTATACCATTAATTATGCTATTTATAGTAATCATTAAGCCACCCCCAAAAGCTTTGCCATTAATGCCATTCGTACAAACATTCCAAATTTAGCCTGCTTAAAATAGCATGCCCTTGGATCATCATCTACTTCATAGGCTATTTCGTTTACCCTTGGTAAAGGATGTAGAATTATCATATCTTTTTTAGCCAGTTCCAGCTTTTCTTTGTCTAGGATATAACTATCCTTTAGTCTTATATAATCCTCTTCATTAAAAAACCTTTCTTTCTGAACTCTAGTCATATAGAGGATATCTAAGTCCCCTATTACTTTTTCTAACTTATGGGCTTCTACAAATTCAATATTATTTTTCTGTAATATTTCTTTTTTTATATAATCTGGGATCTTTAATTCATTAGGTGAGATTAAAATAAATTTATTGTTTTTATATCGTGAAAGGGCCTTAATAAGTGAGTGAACTGTTCTTCCGAACTTAAGATCACCACATATACCGATTGTTGAATCAGTTAGTTTACCTTTAATATTTTTGATTGTAAGAAGATCAGTTAATGTTTGAGTTGGATGTTGATGACCTCCGTCTCCTGCATTTATTATAGGTACTTCTGAGTACATAGCCGCAATTTTAGGAGCACCTTCCTTGGGATGCCTCATAGCAACTATATCAGCGTAACACCCTACAACCCTTATAGTATCTGCTACAGTTTCTCCCTTGGACACTGAAGTTGAATTTGGTTCTGAAAAACCAACAACTTGACCGCCAAGCCTTAACATGGCAGTTTCAAAGCTAAATCTTGTTCTAGTACTTGGTTCATAAAAAAGTGTAGCCAATATTTTACCAAAAGCTATTTTTTCGTAGTCCTTTGGTTTTTCCATTATATTATCTGCTAATTTAAATATTTCATCTAATTCTTCAATGCTTAAATCCATAGGATCAATTAAACTTCTTCCTTTTAACATATTCATCCTCCTTCTTAGTCTCTCTGTACTAAATTTAAAGGTGCAAAAAATGCCTTCCCCTAAAGGAAGGCATAATGATATCAATACTCATTTATTCCTGTTCTACCTTCCCAGTCTCTCTGAACTGAACTTAAAGGCTAATCAATTCGATTATTATATTATCATACCCATAATTTATTGTCAATGCACCCCAATATTCTATGATTTCACTTATGCTACAATGTCTAAACCACGTCCATTTTGTAAATTTTTTATAACAACGCCTACTTTTCCGTAAATTTATGTGGAAAAATGTTTCTCTAACCATTAAAATGAATATGGTGTATAAATAAAATGATTTTACTCGTGTTCTGAAAGGATTGTGTTAATTTGGTTAATCATATTATAAACTTATTAATTTTAATACTAGGAAAACTTGGATACTTCGGAACTTTTTTTGGAATGTTCTTTGAAAGTGCATGTATCCCAATACCAAGCGAAATTACTTTACCTTTGGGTGGTTATCTCAGCTTTACAGGTCAATTAAATTTAATACTTGTCATAATCTTTGGTACTGCTGGAGGAACTGCTGGCTCCATATTCGCATATTACATAGGAGCAAAAGGCGGAAGACCTCTAGTGGAAAAGTATGCTGATAAACTACACCTTTCAAAGGAAAAGATTGATAGTAGTGATGCCTTATTTAATAAGTATGGTGATAAAATAATATTTATATCAAGACTTCTCCCTATTATTAGAACCTTCATTTCACTGCCTGCGGGAATTGCAAAGATGAATTTTGCTAAATTCACCACTTACACTATTATTGGTTCGGCAATCTGGAGCTCACTTCTGGTATATTTAGGTTTTGCTATGGGAAAAAATTGGGAAACTATTCGTTCATATTATCATTACTTAGATATAGCTGTTGCATTAATAATTGTTGGGTTTATAGTGTATAAAATAGCTACTAGAAAGAAGAAAAACAAATAAAACCATTACTAACATTTACAATTTAAGATATTAAATTGTGCAGGGCTGTTACATTAGCAATTTTTAAAATCGCTAATGTAACAGCCCTTTTTCTATACTATATTTTAGATTTAGTGATACAACTGTAATACAACACCATATTCTGCATCTGTTCCAAATTGGACATTGTATGCAGGAATTTTATCCATGAGTTTTTTCTGATTTTTTCCAGACGAAAGTATACTAGCTACCTCTGTAAGAGTCTTATACATTATTTTCTTACTCTGGTTGGTATATAAAATTGTCAAAATCAGCAAAGCAAGCATTCTTTTTTTCTAGATTATTCACTGTCAAACCTACAAAATTTCCTGTAAACCCTCCCGATAAGAAACTAATATCTTCTTCAGCTAAAATTCCTTGTTTTCCTTTATCTTCCATGCTGAATTGTGCATTAATTCCATTTGCCTTTATGCACAATTTTACATCATCGCCACTTACAAGCATCCTAACTGGCAATATGGAAAACTCATCTTTTACCACCTTCATTACTTGGACAACAATGCCTTTCTCTTCATCATAAGAAAGATACAAATAGATATAATTCATTATATCTAAATATAATATTATTCCTGCTAATTGCATATAATTGGTAGGATTAAAAGTAATTACTGTCTCTGCAGTAAAGTTCACGTCTCTTTGACGTATTGCAATGATATGTTGATCAAAGGTACTCTGAGGTGATTCACCGCCAAATATACGTACTATGGACTTATCTGGATGTATTTTTATCCAATTATTATTTGGAAATATTCTTAGAGTACTCCACTCGTCCTTTAAATTGATTTTATCAAAATCATCAAAAAATTTATTACTCTTATCTTTAATCACTCCATTAAAGCCCTTTGGTAGTTCAACATCCCTAGCAGGTGAATTACTTCCTTGAATAAGTCTTAGCCAACCATCTTTTGACCAAACAACTTTTTGCAATGCAGTTTCCCTTCCAAGAATAGGGTATTTACCCATGACTGGTCTTGTACACAAATGAGCTAAATACCATTCATGGCCATCTGTTTCCACTAAACTAGCATGACCTGAACATTGAAGATATAACCTAGGATTATCTCTAGATGTAAGCATTGGATTCTTAGGATCTACTTCATAAGGTCCAGTAATGCTCTTTGACCTTGCTACTGTAACCATATGACCTTCTTCAGTACCTCCTTCAGCGGTTAATAAATAGTAGTAATCTCCATGTTTATATAACTGGGGAGCTTCTGTTTTTTGGTATTCTGTCCCATTGAAAATTTTATAAGTTTCTCCAGTTAACTCTTTTTTATTGTTATCAAATTTCTGAAGAATAATACCCGCTGATCTATTATGGGTCGTCAATCGGTAATCCCATATTTCATTCACTAACCATTTTTCACCATTTTTATCATGGAATAAAGCTGGATCAAAACCAGAGCTATTTAAATAGATAGGTTTGCTCCAGGGTCCTTTAATGTCTTTTGCCGTTAACAAATAGTTATTTACATCTTTAAAAGGTACTTTTGTACTTTTCACATCTGTATATACCAGATAGAAAGTGTCCTCTGAATAACTTATATGAGGTGCCCATATGCTGCACCCTTTAGGATTTCCTTCCAAGTTAATCATTGTTTCATCTATTAACACTGATGTACAGTAATCCCAATTAACTAAATCTTCGGATTCGTAAACCCTTATCCCCGGTAACCATTCAAAGGTTGAAACAACGATATAGTATTTACCACTTACTCTTAAAACACAAGGATCTGGATTAAACCCTTCAAGAATTGGATTATTAATAGCTCTCATAAATATCGCTTCCTTTATTTAAGATTTTGTTCTTTTTGAAATTCTAGAGCATTTCTTTTTACTAGTTCTCCAGAAATTTTTGCATATGTCTCTTTATCTAGATTATAAAATCTCATGCAAAAGATTGCTAAAGTATATAAACAAATTGGGACAACTGATGTGGCAATAAGAATTCCATGGAGTGATGTAGTTGTTTGTGTTTTATGTGCAACATATCCACTCATAGCTAAAACTAACCCTGGAATCATTCCGCCTAAAGCATTACCACATTTAAAGAAGAATCCAATAATCGCATATATCATACCACCTAAACGCTTGTTAGTCTTCCACTCACCATACTCTACAACTTCTGGAATTAAAGACCACATAAACGCACTAATCATACCATTTCCAATCGAAGCAATTCCACGTGAGATAAAAATTACAGGAATCCAAGTACTTGGTAAAACAAAAAGTCCAATCATACCAACAATATCAGTAAATATTGAAATAGACATGAGTTGCTTTTTCGTTAATTTTCTACTTAGCCAAGGGATAAATGGAATAATTAATAATGCTGGAAATGTACCAATTGCAGCATACCATTTAACTAATTCAGGTCTTCCTACATAGTATGTAATATAATAAATTCCAGTGGAACTAACAACAGATTTTACACCATAAATAACCAAGAAGAAGATACTTAAAATTAATAATGGTCTATTAACCTTGAGTTGTTCAAAAATATCAGTAGCTTTTATTTTTTTATGGGAAGCAGGTACCTTTACTCTCTCTTTTGTAGATTTAAAACAGATGAGTAACAGAATTCCGCCAATAGTAGCTATAATAATCATTGATAATTGCCAGCTTTTTGCAAGGCTCATTGATTTTGAAAATAAACCTGCTAATAATGGCACACAAAATGCAACAATAACCTGCCCAATATTCGCCAGGAATGTTCTATATGTGGTTATACTAACAGATTCCTGTTGATCCCTAGTCATAGCAGACGTTAACGCTCCATAAGGTACATTTACAAATGTGTAGCAAACCGATAGAGCGATATAAGTTGCATAAGCATAAATAACTTTTCCACCCATACCTAATTGAGGTGTACTAAAGCATAATACAGCTAAAATACCAAAAGGTATTGCACCATACAATAAGAATGGCCTAAATTTACCATATTTTGTATTGGTTTTATCGATAATAATTCCTATAATAGGATCTGACACAGCATCCAGAATACGAACTACAAAGAACATAAATGCTGCTACACTTGATGCTAGTCCAAAAACATCAGTGTAAAAAAACAATAAATAGCTAGAGATACTCGCATATACAAGGTTACACGCAAGATCACCAAACCCATATTCAATTTTCTCTTTTCTTGAGATAGTAGAATCTAATATTCCAGTTTGCTTCATATAATAATCCCCCTAATTTAAAATAATACGGTTTTAATAGGTTTTGCCAAACAATTTTTATCTGTAGTTTAATATTAGTATTTTTTATTGTGAACGTTAACATTTTTTAATAGATAGAAACCTATACATCTAAATAAAATGTATATTAACTTCCCCTAGTTACCAAATACAAATAATTTATAATATGAGTATCTCCTTTCTATCTCAAATTGCTATATTTTCATCTTTAGTTTTTGTAGTAAAAACGTTTTCATATAGATTGACTTTTGATACCTCCTTATTTGTTACATTGTAATACTAAATTCAAAGTTTTTCAAGTGATTTTATAAAGTCACTATATAAAGTTAACATTGTTGCTTTTATGGGTGCATCTGATCTACAATTAAAACTATACAAATAAAGTGTAACTCAGCTAAATCTACATAAAAAGAACTTACGTAGATTTGATTTATTCAACTCTACGTAATCCCCCGCATACTTTTATTTTTTTCAACCAATTTATAACTATAGCTATACTATCTTATTTATAAAATGTAATTTCCCTTTCACTAAGTCCTTTAATAAAATCTTCATTTGAAAAGCCATCAATCACCTGTTATTTTTTCAGAAATTCGGGACCAGTTTTGCTTCTTTCATGGTATTATGGATATAGTCAATGCCTTCGTTAAATTTTGCTGTCTCCCAATCATCAAGTTTTGGAGCAGTTCTTCATATTATTCCATTTTTCCCAATTATACACAGCATACTAAATGCTACATCACCATCATGACCATATTCACCTTGAAGAGTTGAGTATGCAGGGTAGCCACTTTTCTCATCCAAAGCGATGCATTTTGCCATGGTGACAGCAGCTTATGCAACGCCGGCATTAGTCCACCCCTTGGCGTTTAAAACGTCTTAAGCTGTTTTAACTATTTTCTGACGAATCTCCTCCACAGTGAGCTGTTCTATATCAGGGTAATAAGAAGCTAGATCTTTATAACCTATGCCGGCAACAGCGCCGCTCATTTTAACTTTACGTAGGTTCCTCTTAAAGAGAAATCTCTTAACGTTGCTCAATTACTTCAAATTGCATATTATAAAGGGAAGCGTACATACCCTCATTCTCCATAAGCATATCATGATTTCCTCTTTCTATAATTCCTTCCTCTGTTAGAACTAAAATTTCATCTGCATTTCTTATGGTACTAAGCCTATGTGCAATGACTATAGTCGTTCTATTCTTTGAAAGTTCCTCCAGGGAATTTTGAATGAATTTTTCACTGGCATTATCAAGAGCGGAAGTTGCTTCATCCAAAATTAGTATTGGTGGATTTTTAAGAAATACTCTAGCGATAGATATTCTCTGTTTTTGCCCACCAGAAAGTTTAACTCCTCTCTCACCTACAAAAGTATCATAACCATCTTCAAGTTCCATAATATAATCATGTATATTAGCTCTCTTTGCAGCCTCTAGTATTTCTTCATCCGTGGCTTCTTCCTTACCATAAGCAATATTCTCTTTTATAGATCCACCAAACAAATACACCTCTTGCTGTACAATACCTATTGAGTTTCTAAGTGAGTTTAGTTTTATATCTCTTACATCTATTCCATCTATAGTTATACTTCCTTCAGAAGTTTCATAAAATCGTGGAATAAGGCTACAAAATGTAGTTTTTCCACCACCAGAAGGACCAACTATAGCTATCTTTTTGCCTGCAACTATTTTTATATTTATGTTATCAAGTATTGTTGAACCTTCACCATATCTAAACGTTACATTTTTAAATTCAATATTACCTTTAGTATCATTAAGATTAACCGCACCTTTTTTATCAACAATATCAGGATTTGTATCAAGTATTTGTAATAGCCTGGTAAATCCAGTTAATCCTCGTTGAAATTGTTCTGTGAAATTTACAAGTTTATCTACAGGATTTAAAAATATATTTATATACAATATATATATTACAAGATCAGAAACATTAAAACTTCCATTACTTATAAATATTCCACCAAGTAAAATTACAGAAAGATATAACATTCCTTGAAAAAAACTATTTCCACTATAATATTTACCCATTATAAAATAACTTTTTTCCTTAGTTTTTAGAAATTCCAAGTTACCTTTTCGAAATTTAGCCGCTTCTACTTTTTCGTTTGCAAATGATTTAACAACTCTTATACCTGAAAGGGTATCTTGAACTACTGCATTTACATCTGCAATCTTCACTCTATTACTCATAAATACTACTTCCATTTTTTTATTGTAATATAATGAAAAATAAAGCATTACTAATGTGAAAAATACTAATAAAAATGTTATTGGAACATTTATACTAAAAAGAATAGCAAAAGATCCTATTATCTTTATTAGTGAAATGAACAAATCTTCTGGTCCATGGTGTGCCAGTTCTGATATGTCAAACAAATCATTTACTATTCTTGACATAAGCGTTCCAGTGTTATTATTATCATAATATGAAAAAGAAAGTTTTTGATAATGTTCAAAAAGATCTCTCCTCATATTTGTTTCCATTTTAGCTCCCATTATATGTCCCCAAGAAGTTATGAAATATTGGCAAAAATACCTTATTATATACATAACTAATAATGCCCCGCCAAGTATTAAAACATATCTCAATATAACATTTTTGTCTTTTAATATATACACATGATTGAGCAAAAATTGTACAATTATAGGAAAAGCTAAATCCACTGCTGATAATATGAGTGCGCAGAACATATCTGCCGCAAATAAATTTTTATATGGTTTGTAATAAGCAAAAAATCTTTTAAGTTTATTCATTATTAAAATATCACCTTTTCTCTAAAATAATTATAATTCCCATTTGATAAGAGTAACATTTAATTTTAATTTTATCAACAAGTAGTTTTCCTTTGTTTCTCATCTCTTTTGAATTAATCCCAAAAGCACCTTAAATTACATAGGATATGATTTTAGAAACTACACAATATACTAACGTAACACAAACAAATTATTATTTATAAGGAGATGTTTACTAATGGCAAGTAGAGGAAATAGAGTTTTAGTACCTGAAGCAAAGGAAGCATTAAATAAATTTAAATTGGAAGCAGCTCATGAGGTAGGGACTCCTTTATCAGAAGGATACAATGGAGATCTTACTTCAAAACAAAATGGTTCTGTTGGTGGCCAAATGGTTAAAAAAATGGTTCAGGATTACGAAAGTAAAATAAGCAAATAGTTGTGTTATTATAAAAAAGAAAGAAGCTGTTTCAAAGTTAGAAATTACTTAGCAATTTCTAACTGCTTGAAACAGCTTCTTTTATTATTTTTCCACTATATTTATATATCTATTTATTATTTTTTCTACTTTTCTGAAAAATTCTTATTACCTTATAACTTACTACATACATCTAACCCTCATGTTATTCATTGGAGCATATTTATCAGGATTTATCAAATCACTTTTTTTGATTATTCCTATAAATATATTGTTATCATCAACAACTGGAGTAAAACTTTGATTTATCATATCATTTGGTAAATCCTCAACCTTACAATCTATATGCACAGGTCTAATTACCATTTGTCTTACTATATCTAATATTCCCATTTTATTAAAATCCTTAAATTCTACTTCAGGGGAATTTTTTATCTTACGGACTAAATCATCTTTTGTAACAGTTCCAACATATATTCCATGGTTATCTAATATAGGAATTTGAATGCAATTATGATATTTCATCTTTTCTAAAATTTGCCTCACTGTAGAAGTTAATTTACCATATATTACTTCTTTTTTAGGAGTTAAAAAAAACACTATAGTCATAACTATTAACCTCTTTCCTTAGATTACTTTTACTATAACTATATTATATATGTATTGTTTCAAGATTTCAATAGTTTTTTATCAATTTATCAACAAAACCCCAGTTTTATTTAACAAATTAATAAAATATTCATTTATTGTTATTAACCTATCCATTAATAGCATTAAAACTTGATTTAATTATTTATAATAAAATGAGGATGTAAGTAGGTTTGCATAAACAAATCTACTTACATCCTCATTTTATATTTATTGTATACTATCAAAAATAGCTTTCTTAATTTTTAACTGTTTTTATCAGTTCTTATATCCACATAATTATTTTTATCAAGTCCTGCTTCTTCAAAACAAACCATATTATTTATTGTATATAAAGCGGTTTCTATTAAATTAAAAGCTAGTGGACATCCTGAACCTTCACCTAAACGCATTTTTAGATTAAACATAGGTTCAAGTCCAATTTCGTTCATTATAAATATCATACCTGGCTCGGCGGATAAATGAGATGGAAAAATATAATCTTTAACATTACTATTTAACCTATATGCACATAATGCTGCCACTGAAGAAATCAATCCATCAATAACTATAGGAACCCTATTCCTTGCAGCTCCTAAAAAGCATCCACAAATTCCAGCAATGTCAAATCCTCCTATTTTAGAAATAACGTCTACTATATCATTTTTATCAGGCACATTTACCTCAATTGATCGCTTTACCACTATTTTTTTATTTTTTAATTGCTCCTCTGTAAGCCCTGATCCTTTACCCACAGCCATATCCACATCAATTCCTAGTAATACACTTAATACCGCTGCAGATGTTGTTGTATTTCCAACTCCCATTTCACCAGTTCCAAATAAATTATAACCTTCATTACATAATTCATCTACAGTTTCAATGCCTATTTCTATTGCCCTTATAGTCTGTTCCCTAGTCATAGCAGGCTCTTTTGCTATATTTTTTGTTCCATATGCTATTTTTTTATTTATTATTTGTGGATTATTAAAATCTGCATTTACACCAACATCCACGATTGTCAAATCTGCTTTCTCCTTTTTAGCTAATACACAAACTCCTGTGGTTCCTTTGGTAAAATTGTTCATTACAACTGAGGTTATATTTTGTGGGCATGTACTAATTCCTTCTTCCACTACTCCATTATCCCCACACATAATAATTATATTTTTTTTATACTCTTTAATAGCTAAATTCCCTTGAATTCCTGCTACCTTGGCAGCAATTTCTTCTAGCAATCCCATACTTCCTATAGGTTTTGATAGATTATCTATAACCTTCCATGCCTTTTCCATTTGTATTTTATTTGAAGGCGTAATATTTTGTAATGTTTCATTTAATAACTCCATACTGTCCCCCCAATTAAATAATTATTTATATTATACTACTTATATATGCAAACATTTTATTTTTCTTTTACTTTCTCATATAACTTAATTATCAGCTCATATTTTCTTGTGCCACTTAAAGTAAAACCTTTACAGTATATTTATAAAACTATGTATTTATAAGTGCTAATGCTTGTTCTAATACATTGTTACCATTAATCATTCCAAAATCCCTCATACTTATTATATCAACTGGGCATGCTCCGTTTACAGTACTTGTTATTTTTGAATATATATATCTAATTTGAGGTCCAATTAATATTACATCTGCTTCGTCTTTAATCTTCTCTAATACCTCTACTGAATATGCCTCTATTTTAACTTCAATTTGTTTTTTTACAGCAGCAGTTCTCATTTCCCTTACAAGTAAAGAAGTTGACATACCAGCATTGCATATTAAATATACATTCATAATAAATTCCTCCCAAAATTGTTGGTTATCATATCATTAATCAAACTAACACTCAGCGGTAGCTTAAAACACAACCTCCCGCAAAGTGTAAGTTGAATTTTATTTTGAATATCTGTCTGCTATTGTTGATGCTGCATAAGAATCTGGTTTAGTTTTACACTCAAACCCATAGGACCTTACCCACCTAGTTATTTCAGGTATAATACTTGATGTAGGTCCGCTTTCACCAGCATCCACATGGATACCTATTCCATAATTGAAATTTTCGTCTTGGAATTTTTTTGAAAGCTTCATGGCAATTTCAAGACTCATACTTGTTTCATAAAATAACTTTTCATGAATATTATTCAGCTTTTTTACCCTTTTTATATCATAGAAAAATATTCCACCATGCCCCATTCGATGTATTGAAACTACCAATACAACTTTGGTTAAATCAAAATTTTGGCTATCTGTCCCAACAGAAATATGATATGTTTCCTCAGGCGATTTACCAACAAATTTTTTTATAATTTGAAACATCTTGTCAAAATCAACATTTCCATAGGTTATACTTCGCATATAATTTCCAACTTTCATAATTAATATTTAGTCATCTAAAAAAATACCAAATAAAGTGATTTGTAATTTCTCTAAGAAGTCATATATATATTATTATTTAATTGTTAAGAAACAATACCTAGAAAGGTTAACTTTTAATTGATTTACATATTAAGGTATCATTCTTTATACATATACGTCCTAGTAATAGGTATTTCATTATTAAGACCTTTAGTAAATAAAAATTGATTAATATCCATAACTCCATAATGAAATGAGGCTGCACAAGCATTTAAATAAAGTCTCCACATTCTTATAAATCTTTCATCTTTTATTTTTCTAACCTCGTCTATTGCTTCTTCAAAATTACTTGCCCAACACTCTAGCGTTTTTGCATAATGTAATCTTAAACTTTCAACATCTATTAAATGAAAATCATAATCTGGCATGAGTCCTATAAGTTCCCTAGTAGATGGTATATATCCTCCTGGAAATATGTATCTTCGTATCCATTCATTAACTTCACCTTCAGTTTGAGCTGTAATACAGTGCAAAAGTGAAATACCATGTTCTTTTAGTAATTTATCTACTGTTTCCATGTATATAGGCAAATTTTTTCTGCCGACATGCTCTACCATACCTACACTTACTACTCTGTCAAACATTTCACCTGACTTAGTTAGTTCTCTATAATCAAGCAATCTAACCTCTACCAAATCCTCAAGTTTGTTCACCTTAATTCTTTCATTAACTTTGTCAAACTGCTCATTACTTAGCGTAACTCCCAATGCATGTACTTTGTATTTTTTAGCTGCTGTAATTATCAGTTCGCCCCAACCACAACCAATATCTAGAATTTTTTGTCCTTCTTTTAGGTTTAATTTTTTTAGAATATGGTCAACTTTACTTAACTGAGCCTCATATAATGTGTCTTTTTCATTCTGAAAATAGGCACATGAATAGCTCATAGTATCATCTAACCACAGTTTAAAGAAATCATTTCCTAAATCGTAATGATATTGTATATCATTTTTGCTCTTTTTAATTGAATTTGTTTTAAACTTATTTAATTTTTGAAATATAGCTGCTTTATGTAAGAAACTATCTTTATTTTTATATATTGACTCAATAATTTCTTGAATATTACCTTGAAAATCTATGATATTATCCATATATGCTTCACCAAAGGTTAAAAAAGGGTCTTTTAGTGCATCTTTTTTAGATATTTGATCATTTACTAACAGCTTAAATTTAGGTTGGCCTTCTCCAAATTTTTCAGAGGTTCCATCAGGGAACTTCACCTCACAACTATCATAAAATGCATTTTTTACAAATTCGGTCAAGAAAAATTTATCTATATCCATTTTTATCATCTCCATTAATATTTTAACATTAATACTATAGTATTGAAATAAGATATGCTGTAAAAAGCTCAAAAAGTTCTATTACGTTTCTTGGGTTCTTTCCAGAGATCTCATGTATCTTTTCTAACCTATAGTTTAAAGTGTTTCTATGTATATGTAATTTTTCCGAAGTAATATTAATCTCTTCATTGTTATACACATAGGCTACTAAAGTCTTTAAAAGATCTATTTGCTTTGCCTCCTTCTTTAATTTTTCAATAATATTACTTAGCTCTGAATCACCTTTAAACTTGGCTAACATTGAAATAAAATGCAAGTCTTTAAATAAAAAAACATTTTTATTATTCTCCAGTTTTTTGCCTATATTTAACGCTGTAAGTGCCTGTTTTACTGATTTTGCTATAATTGTTTCATTGAGTCCTATTCCAAAATTCACATTAGTATATTCATTATCAAAACATGCTGACAATCTCTTTGTGATTGTTTCATCAGAATTCATAAAAAGTACTATTTTATAAGAATTAAGCATATAAAAATATTCATTTTTACCTAAAAATTCATTTAATTTATTTTTTATTTTTTTTGAAGTTTCTTCATTAAAGCTTATTACTACTGCTGTATGTAAAATATTTAAATTTATTCCTAGAGAGAGCCCTCTTTCAATAAAATTTTCTGAATAATCGTCTGTTATATATGACAAATCACAAAGAAATTTTTCTATCCGTTGTTCCTTAACATTTTTTTCATTCAAGGTATACTCCTGATTTATTAAAAGCTCCACTGTTACCCGTGCCAATTCACTAAAAGATTTAACAATACTAGGCTCTCCTGAAATTCCAATAACACCAACAAGTTTTCCTGCAAAAAAAATCGGTGAATTCACGCCTCTTTTAACACCTTCATAAGAATCATCATATATTTCAACTATTTTTTTAAATTTCAATACTTGTTTTGCTCCAGTATGAACTTGATTAATTCTATGTATATCTCCACTGCCTATTATTACGCCCTGTTCATCAGCAATAATAACATTATATGGAATAACCTTCATAATCATATACACAATTTTCTGTGCCAGCGGCTTAGACAATTTCATAATAATATACCCCTATCTGTAGTTTATATAAAACTACAATTCATAATAAACTATGAAATATTTTTGCAAGTATTGGAGCGATTATTACTGTTATTAGACCCGTAATTCCTATAGCAAGACTACTCATAGCACCCTCGACTTCACCTAATTCAATTGCTTTAGATGTACCAACCGCATGAGAAGAACACCCTAGTGCTATGCCTCTTGCTACTCTATCCTTTATACGAAAAATTTTAAAAATAGTAGGTCCAATTACAGCACCTGTTATTCCCGTAATTATAATAGCTGCAACTGTTACTGAGGGTATCCCACCAATCTGCTTTGAAACCTCCATACCAATTGGTGTAGTTATAGATTTAGGAATCATTGATAAACTAAGTTGTTTTGAAATTCCAAATAAATTACACAAAAGGATTACGCTAGTAATACCCCCTACTGTTCCTAGTGAAATGCCCAAAAATATAGGAAGTGCATTTTCTTTGAAAAGTCTTATTTTTTTATATAATGGAACGGCTAAAACCACTGTCGCTGGTGCTAATAACAATGTTATAAACTGTCCACCAGTATTATATTCCGCTGTGCTTATGTTAAAACATTTTAAGAATGCTATAAGCAAAATTATACTTACTAAAAGTGGATTTAAAATAGCGAGTTTTATTTTTTTATTAATGTAACATCCGATTTCAAAAGCCATTAAAGAAATCATTATGAAAAATAATGGTGAAGAAATTAAGTCATGCAAAACATTCAGCTCCTTTTAAGTATCTGCACCGTTATACCAGTGATAACCATAGCAACAACTGTAGATATAATAATTATAATAATTAAATATGGCCAACAATTTCTTATACTCCCTATGCTTGCAATAAGTCCAACACCTGCCGGAACAAAGAAAAATGGTAAATGCTCTAATAAAAAATTGCTTACCTCTTCCACTGATTCTACTTTTAAAATTCCAGAACATAAAAAAATAACAAGTAATATCATACCAACTACATTTCCTGGTATCTTAAGTCCTAATACCGTACTTATGACACTACCTAAAAAACAAAATCCTAATATAATTGCCAATTGCCTTATAATTTTCATCTGTGCGCCTCCTCTCTAGGTATACTTTATTCATTTGTTCATTTGCACCAATCACCGTGTCATAACCATTATTTTATACTAATTCTTTATAATATACAATGGTCATTTGATTTGTCTTTTTTCTATTCTATTATGCATTTGAACAAAATCAGTTGTGGTAATCGTATACAGTTTATCTTATTGATTACACTTCAAAATATAAATGGGGTAATAACCGAAGCTTCTCCTAGCAATGTTATATCTGATTTATTAAATAAAATTCATAGGGCACTTATATAAATATATAAGTGCCCTATTTCCTACTGCATATATTTGTTTCTTCACGTTATAAATCCCACTAACCTCTTCTAGTAGCATTCTTTTTTAATTCCTCCAAAGCTTCAAAATACTTATTAGACCTAATATTCGGGAATGCTCTAATAAGTCTTCTGTGAAGTATATTTTTTCTTGCTATAAGGTTATTATAATTCTGTTTAAGTCCATCAACTTCATCACCATATTTTGTTTTGATTGCGATTAACTCATCCTCATGTTTTCTTTTGAACTCAATTGAATCCTTAGATATCTCTTTAGCCAAGGTATCTGAACTTTCTTTTATTCTAGCAGATATTTCATCAATTTTCTTTAATCTTACGTTAAATTTTAATACGGTTTCAACTGCCGCCACCATATCTATAATTAATAAAGTAATTATTACACCCAAGATTATATTACCTAAAAGTATTGGAATTAATTTTGTAGTATCCCTAATTACAGTATGAATTATTTTAACAACAAAAACACTTGCTAGTCCCCAAATCAATGAAAACCTAAGACAAATGTACCCTTTTATGTTAAATGCTCTCTGTGAATAATCCCACCACCTATTATTAAACAATTTTTCAAGTATAAATCCAGTTATAAATTCAATAAGAGAGGTAACAATAATGGAAACAATAAAAATCAATATTAAATTATTTCCAATTGGTGTAATTAATTCTATGAGTATAACAACTCCAAACCCATATATAGGGCAAACTGGTCCATTCAAAAACCCTCGATTAACAAATTCGCCTGTCTTAATTGCCGCATATACAACTTCTATGCACCAACCTATAAATGCATAAATAATAAAATAAAGTAGAACATTATACAATGATAAATTAAAAATTATTATGTCTTCCATAGATACTCCCATTCCACTTAATATTATAATCCAAGGCATCTTCAAAAAATAACCAATCACGCTAGCCTATTTTGATTCAGACATCTCTTTTATCTATATTATAAGTATAAACGCATTTTTTGTATACTTTTAATTTACACCTTTAGCCCATATAATATTTTCATAGGATGATATTAATGGTATATTGAGCCCATATGTCTTTATTTCATATTTTTTATTAATCCTAAGTTCCCAGTATAAATTTTCAGAATTTAATTTTAATTCTAGCGCACTGTCAGTATCATTAAATGTAATTATTTTACCATCATCAGTTTGTGCATAAATTAAATAAATATCACTATTATTATACGTTTTTATTTGTTTATTCGAAATAGTTACTACATAAGTGTTTCTAAATAAATGTGGAAAAAATGCAACCACCCCTACTATTAATACTATACCAATTATTATTAAAACAATATTGAATTTATAGAACTTGTTATTTTTAAATTTATAAAAATTGTTTTTCATCATAAAATCTCCTCGGTTTTAATAAATATACTCTATTTAATTATTACTAATTTTTTATATATATTAGTATTAAATTTAGAATTAAATTTACATTAATGAATATTACACTTTCAGTCATCCTTACATACCCAAAATAAATAAAACGGCTTAAAGTATAATTACTTTAAGCCGTTTTATTTATTTACTGAAATACCAACATATTAATATTATTATTAATCATTAAACAAACTTAGAAACTGTTTTATTCTTTGATTTTCTGTTTCCTCAAATATTTGCTTTGGGGTACCCTCTTCAACAATAAGTCCATGATCCAAAAATATTACTTTATGGGCTGTATTTCTTGCAAAGCTCATTTTATGAGTTACAATTACCATGGTCATTCCTTCTTGTGAAAGATTTTTCATTACTTTTAACACTTCTCCCTCAATTTCAGGATCAAGTGCAGATGTTGGTTCATCAAATAGTAACACATCAGGTTCCATGGCCATTGCACGTGCTATAGCAACTCTTTGCTGTTGTCCACCAGACAATTGATATGGATAATCATCACACTTCTCTATAAGTCCAACTTTTTCTAAAAGTTTAAGTCCCTTTTCACGAGCTTCATTTTTGGGACGTTTTAGAACAGTAACTAATCCTTCAATAATATTCTCTATAACTGTCATATGAGGAAATAAATAAAATCCTTGAAATACCATTCCTGTTTTTTTTCTTAGCGTTATTACTTCTTTTTTACTTGGTTTATTATCTTTATCAAAAGCTAATTTACTAGTTCCTACACTAATTGTCCCCTCACTAGGAGTTTCTAGTAGATTTATACAACGTAGCAATGTAGTTTTCCCTGAACCAGATGGTCCAATAATTACTGTTGTTTCACCCTTGTTTACTTGTAAATTTACACCTTTTAAAATCTCATCATTTCCAAAACTCTTATGCAAATTTTTTATATCAATCATAATATTATCCTCCATTACATTGCCACAGACCTTTCTAGTCTTTTTTCTAGCTTTTGCTGAAAAAACGACAATACTGCACAAAATATTAGATAGATAAATGCCGCTTCGCTATATAAATATAGTGGCTCATATGTTGTTGCAGTTATTGTTTGTGCAACCTGAAACAGCTCCGTCACAGTTATTGTTGCTGCTAGTGATGTGTCCTTGACAAGACTAATAAATGAATTTGCAAGTGCAGGTATAGCGACCCTAGCAGCTTGTGGTAAAATAACTCGTCGTAATGCCTGATTATCGGTCATACCAATGGAATAAGCAGCTTCCCATTGCCCTTTATTTGTAGACAAAATTGATGCTCTTATGATTTCAGAATTATATGCGCCTACACTCAAAGTAAATCCAATTGTGGCAGAAGTTAAAGCACCAATTGTGATCCCTGCAGCAGGTAGACCATAAAAGATAATAAATAATTGAACTAGTAAAGGGGTTCCCCTAATTATAAAAACATAAAACTTTGCTATTGCTACCAAAGGTTTTATATTTGAAATACGTGCTAATGCCGTTAACAATGCAAGTATTAGCCCAAGTATAAATGATATCACAGCAAGTGGAACTGTAAATTCTAGTCCTGCTTTTAACAAAGGAAAAAAAGAACTTGTTAGTATGTGTATTATTCTTAATGTTGAATCGTCTAACTTCATTACATCACCCTATTATTTTGATACATCAGTACCAAACCATTTATTAGATATTTTCAAATAAGTTCCATCTGATTTCATATCAGCTAAAGCTTTATTTACTGCTGCTACTAATTCTGTATTCCCTTTTCTAAACAATATGGCACTTTTATCAGCATTTGTGTAAGTCGCAACTATTTTTACAGGTGCATTAGGCTTTTGTTTTTTTAAATCTAAGTAAGATAAACTATCATTAACTGATGCATCAACTCTTTTTGAAGTTAATAAATCAATTGATGCGTTAAATCCATCATCTTGTACAAGTTCAGCACCGTACTTTGTAGCTATTTTAGCAAAGTTACTTGTTAGGCTTTGTGCTGACTTTTTACCTTTTAAATCTTCAAAACTTTTTATGCTATTGTTATCACTGTTAACAACAAGGACTGCTTTTGACACAATATATGAATTTGAAAAGTCATATTTTTTTTGTCTGTCAGCATTCACGCCCACTTCGTTTACAACAATATCAAATCTTTTAGCATCAAGTCCTGCGAACATTCCATCCCACTTTGTTTCAACAAATTTAGTCTTAACGCCAAGACGTTTTGCAACTTCTTTAGCTATATCAACATCAAATCCTGTCAAATTCCCGTTACTATCATGAAATGTAAATGGCGCGTATGTTCCCTCTGTACCAATTTTTATTACACCATCACTTTTTATTTTTGATAAACTATTTGATTGTTGTGTGCTACTACTATTGCTTACTCCGCATCCTGTACTAACAATAGCTACAGTTATTAATGCAGTAATTAATAAAGATATTTTTTTCATAATGATTCCTCCTAGTATTCCAATGTAAATTATATACTATTAAACAATATCATTCATCTGATTTTATGTCAACTATTAATACCAATACCTCACTTTATATTTTCTGCGTTTTTATAATCATTATCCATACTATATTCTGTTAAAGATCTTGGCACTTGTCACTACTTATATTAGGTATTTTAAAAGCAATGTAGCTAGACCAAGAAAGAAAAAGAAACCACACACATCAGTAAATGTAGTTACAAAAACAGCTGAAGCTAATGCAGGATCTACCTTTAGTTTTTTTAATATTACAGGAACTAAATATCCTACAATAGTTGCAACACACATGTTACCAATCATAGACACTCCAACCACTATTCCAAATACAGGTTTATGAGACCACACCATTCCAATTATTGCTATTACAATGCCAATAGCCGCTCCATTAATTAATCCAACTAATATTTCTTTTCGAAATATTTTTTTTGCGTTTTCTTTTGTAAATTCTCCTAATGCTATACCTCTTACAATTAGTGTTAAGCTTTGAGTTCCCGCATTTCCTCCCATCCCCGCTATTATAGGATTAAAAGCTGCCAGTATAACTACTTTATCAATGGTGTTACTAAAAACACCTACAGTGGCTCCTGCAAGTATTGCTGTTACTAGATTCACATAAAGCCATGGCAATCTGCTCTTTACCGAAGAGAATGTTGGTCCATCAATTACTTCCCCCTCATTAACTCCACCAAGACGTAAGATATCTTCAGTTGCTTCCTCTCTTACTACCTCAATAATGTCATCAACAGTAATTACACCAAGCATCTCACCCTTTTCATCCGTAACAGGCATTGCTTGAAATCCATATTTTTCAAATATAGTTGCAACTTCTTCTTGATCCATTTCTACTGGAACACTTTTTACTTTTTCATGCATTATTTCTCCTATTTTCGTATGAAAGGTTGAAATAACTAATTCTCTAAGTGATATTATTCCTTTTAAAATATCTTTTTCATCTAGTACATAAAGGTAATAAGCCGTTTCCGCATCAATACCTGCCGTTTGAAGATATTTCAAAGTTTCTTTTACAGTCATAGTTTCCTTAATGGCCAAAAATTCTGAAGCCATAAGTCCACCAGCAGTATCATCTTCATAGTTTAAAAGTTCTTTAACATCTTCAGCCTCTTCTTTTCCTAAATGTCCTAAAAATCTAATTATTCTTTCTGGTTCTAGGTTTGCCAGTAAATCTGCTATCTCATCTGAAGTCATTTCATTAACAATTTTATATTGTTCAAGTTCTGAGAACAGGTTCAAAAAATCCTCTTTTTCTTCCTCTTCCATTTCCTCGAAAACATTAGCTATAAGCCATACAGGTAATTTTTCCATTATTTTTAATTTATCAATGTCACTATCTCTTAAGACCTCTAGTATATCCGCTGGATGTATATCCTCCAGATATTGTTCTAGCTGTGCTGTGCTGCTATATACCAATAATTCTTTAAGATCTTGATTTGTTAAAACATCATTCAAGTAGCTTCACTCCCTAATGATATATATTATATATATTTTTTAGACTATTTAATCTTAATCCATTATTAATGGAAAAAAAATAATGTAAATAGGTTTGCTTACATAAATCTACTCACATCTTTACATTATACCAAAATGAGGCTGTCGCATTAGCATAAAAAAATATGTTGACGCGGCAGCGTTTTTTTGACATTTTATAAAAATTTTTATGCTAATTCAAGGTTAAAGAATTTCTATAACTAAAAAATTGCGCATTTAATAAGCCTTTGCTATTAAGGCTTTTTTTGACTTAAAAATTTTTGATATTTTAAAATTAACCGCTCTTTTTAAGTTGGAAAAGATGTGTTTCAGTTCTATCTGACTGGATTTTATTATGTAGCTTATTTATATTATGTGCCATGGCTAACATAATACTTTCCACCAAAACGTTCTTTTTGCCTTTACTTAAATATCTACGAAATCCCATATCCTGTTTTATCTGTGCAAAAGAGCCTTCGGCTTGAATACTTCTATTCATTCTTAGCTTGCAGCCTTCCTCACTTACAATTCTTTCAAGATTCTCCTTGCGAAGCATGTTGAACAGTTTTGAAGTTTCAAGATTTTTAACTCTGTCTTCTAATGATGTTTTGCAGTTATGCCCTTTTATACATTTGCTCTTGTACTGACAGTTACTGCAATCCTCAGAGGTATATATTGTTTTATCACTAAAATAACCGGTCTTACTTTTTCTTGTTAATATTTTATTTACTGTTAGCCTACGATTATTTTTACAAGTATAATAATCACCCAACTCGTTATAATCCATATTTTGTATTTTGCTTATATCCTGTTTATATTTCCTTGTCTTAGATATTTCGAAATTTGATGGTTTAATATATGATAACTGTCCATTCTCTTTAACATAAACATAATTTTCTTCACTTTCGTAACCAGCATCTGCAACAATTTTAAAATACTTAAAATACAATAAGTTCTCCATGCTTTTTATAAAGGGAATCAATGTTGTTGTGTCCGTAGGCTGAGGACCAACAGTAAGCCATGCTATATATTCAGAATCTACTCCATGCTGAACGTTGTAGCCAGGTTTTAATTGACCATTTTTCATAGAATCTTCTTTCATTCTCATAAAGGTTGCATCATTATCAGTTTTTGAATAACTATTACGGCTACCGCAGGTGTGGATTTTCTGTGTATATTCTTTTAGTTTATTAAGAAATTCTTCAAGCTTTTCAATAGAACGTTGGATTGGAGTTTTTCTTTTACCGCATCCATGTACAAAGTTTATGTTTTCTTGAAGTTTCAAAGCGTAAAGTTTTTTACGAAGTTTTTTTACATGCTTTATTTTTACGCAATTTTCATATATAAGCTTTAATCCATACGTTTCTTCACATTCGGTCAGAAAATCAGCTAATTTAGAAAGTAGTCTTTCAAGATTTTTTGTAACTGATTTTTTCCAAACAAAGGTATACTTATTTGAAGCTGCCTCTATTTTTGTACCATCAATGAATATAGCATCACCTGATATTTCTCCAATTTCATAAAGAAAATTTGTCATTTCAGCCATTATTGTTTCTGAACATTGAGCAAAATGAAGGCTACGAAATCTGGCAAATGTAGAATGATCTGGCACTGGAGAACCTTCTAAAAGATACATGAAGTTGACATCTCGCTTGCAGGATAGTTCCATTGATCTTGATGCGTAGTTTTTATTCATGTAAGAGTAAAGTACAATTTTTAACATCTGACGTGGTGTTGCTTGATTCTCCCTTATACGGGAGTAAGTCGAATACAAATCTGTTAAATCCATCTCCTCAATAAATTGACTTAGCAAATGCACCGAATCATTATGTGGAATTATGTACTCAATATTTAGTGGAAGTTTCAATTGATAATTTCCACGGTTTGAAGTATAATTTTTATGTAAATTAATGTGTTTGATCATATGTTAATTTTACCATAAATCTTTCACTCTTCCGAGTGGGAGATTTATTTTTATGCAAAAAAACTGTCGCACTAATTTTTTAGTGCGACAGCCCCTAGCAATTTTAATCTAACATTTTTAACCATGTAGCTTGCCCCACAACACCATCTTGTATTAATCCATGACTTGCCTGCCAGTTTTGAACATTAACCTTTGTGCCATTACCAAATATCCCATCTATTGAACCGCCTACCCTATATTGTATATACCTAGTTGCATATTCATAATGTTTGTATGTTACTCCGTCAGTCGGCCTTGATAATATTTCATTAACTGAGGCCGTTGTTTTTGGTCCCCAAATACCATCTGCTACTAAACCCATAGCTGTCTGAAATTCCTTTATTACCCCAGTTGTTTCTGCCCCCATTATTCCATCAACTGCTAACCCTTTTTTAAGAAGAGTATTTAATTGCATTTGAATTGTTCTTACAGTAGGATCGCCCTTTTGTACTTGGTTAAATTCTGAAATTGCTACAGTTGTAAAATAATTAAGTACTGAATCTGAAAATAAATTCACATCAGCATCCCCTTGAAGTCCATTGATTTTTCCATGCCATGCATACTGGATACCTGCATATTCACCTGTAGTTGATGGTACAGAATAGTTTGAATGTGTAATATCTGCTGGTTCCGCAATCCATATTCTATTTTTTGCTATCCCAGACCTATCAGCTGTTGAATGTGAACCATAATATAATAAGTTAGCATTTTTACTCATAAACTGAGTTACGAAATTAAAATCAGCTGCCACTATCTCATAATCTAAAACAGGTTTTAAATCCCACTGATATTTTGCTACCTCTCCAATAAAGTGACTGTACTCATCAATTGGATTGTTTTGTTCTGCGAAGTGGTAAGCACCCACTTTTAGCCCTGAATTCTTTGCAGCTTCATGCTGCTGACTAGCTTTAGGATTTATATAAGTTAATCCATCTGTAAGTTTAATATAAACAATATCAACACCATCATTTTTAACTGCATTCCAATCCGTAATAATTGTCCCTGAATAAATATCTATTCCTTTCAATTTAATATTCCTACTCCTTCCTATTTAAAAATTTTTATTTTTACTTCTTCAATATCTTTTTTAACATCTTCAAGTATGCTGAATTTATCTGTTAATTTTCCTATAATTTCCTGGTATTTTGTTTCTCTTTCTTCTGCTTTTCCATCCCTCTCTTCCTGCTTTTTGAGAATATAAAAAAGTAGTACTACGAATAGTGCTGCCCATATTCCCTGCTGCATAGCCATTTTAAACACCTCATTTTCCACATTGAACCTCCCCACTATAAGCTCTCTACTTTCTTTAATAATTTACTTTGGCTCAAATCCGCTGGACTTGGATATTTAATTCCTTGACATAAATCAACCCCCACGGCTTTATAAGCATCTGCTACCAAAGTGCTACAAATATGACTTTTGAAAGGCTCTTTATATGGAAGCACTATATGCATGCTATATCTTATTGCTTCAATTATTAAAAGTAGGAAGTCATATCTAGTACCTATTTGCCCTTGAAGAAAATCCTTAATCCCTTCTCTTTGAACCTCAGTTAAACTTTCACAGGTATATATGTCTAATTGGTTTTTATATTTTGTAATTGGAACATCTCCAGTTGGATCAAATCCATCTGCTTCAATTAATATCCCATCCCCTACATATGCAGTCGCATGAGAATATTGACTATGTTCAAAGTCTTCAATAGTTTTTGAAATCAACCCAATTCCTTTATCCAAGCCTATATCACCTATTTGCATAAAATCACCTCCTAATATGATTTACACCAGCTTTAATCACTATCTATATTCATGATTATAACTCCATATTCGCCTTCAGTTTTGTTAAATCTTCATCATATTTATAAAAATATTCCATAACCTAATCCTTTTGCCTTTGCCTTAACTGTTGTTTCAAATTCTGTATATTGAACCTGTACAGTTTCCCCTGCTACATTGGTAGCACTTGCAGTATCCAATAATACTTTGTTAGTTACGTTCATGTTAATATTAAAATTTTCTGTGCTTTCATCCAAGTTAGTTGCTAAATAAGCTACGATAATATCTGATCCGCTAGCATCCTTTAAAGTTATCTTTCCATTTAAATTTACTGTTTCATTAATCATCATTTATACCATCCTCTTTTAATTTATTGTTTTTTGATATTTACAAGGACACCTATTAAACAATAGATGCCCATTTAACTACATATTCACTATTTCTAGCCTGTCACTTTCATAGCCTAATTGTTTTGCTATTATTTCATAACCAAATTCAATATCTGCACTTCCATGAACTATAAAGTAGTTAGGATACATCTCTTCTGTTTCTACCCAAACATTTCCACAGCCATACGCCCATGTTTTAACCTCATACTGTATATTAGTATTAACAGTCTCAATAAAAATGTTGTCTATGTTAATTGTGCGTTGTCCATTCATAAGTTTGTTTCTACCTATATCCCCAAAGCAAGGTTCTGCTGTTTCATATGCACCTAATGCTCTTGTGCCATAATGAACAGTTCTTACTACTCTATTTTTACCACCAGCAACATTTAGATGTCCCCAAGTATCAATATTTCCATTCCTACAATCAAATAATATCTTAGGCTTAAAGTTTAATGTTCCATCATAGTTTGCATTTGAACCAAAAGCTAATCCATCCCAGCTTGAAATTTTGGCATTATAAGTTGACCAACTTGCACCATCCCCAGTACCAATTTCAAATGACATAGTTTTATTGACTCCACCCCATACAATCCCATTTAACGGGTCTATTACTAGTGGAACTGATAAAACGTTATTTTCGTTAGATACTATATTTACTACAGGGGCTGTAATTGTAAAGGAGGTGACATGAGGGCTTGCAGTAATATAAGTTGTCCCACTATTATTTCCTATCCCCAGCTCAGTTAAATAAGTTCCAGTTGGTTCCATAGCTTTAAGATCTAAAGTTGAAGTTGTAGTTTCAGAGTTCAATACCAATCCCCAAGTTGGGTCAATAGAACCACCAGAAAAATCTCTCCAGATTCCAAAGGAGTTATCCTGTACTAAAGCATATTCCCCTGCTGAACTTGTCTGTAATTTACATCCTGTAATAGTTTCACCAAATATTTTTTCAGCAATTAAGGTACCAGTTGTAATATTAGCGCCATTAATAGTTGTTTCTCCTTCTGTGGATAAACTCTTAAATGTAGCATAGCCTTCTAAGTTTAATTTCTTTGCATTAATAGTTATATCTCCAGCTGTTTGATTAATTGCACTTATAACCCCATCTGTACTAACCTTTGAACTTATACTCTTATTTGCAGACAAATCTACATTGTCAGCATCTATTTTTATTTTATTACCATCCATTACAAACCCTTCAGCAGTCTGAATAAACTGAGATGATAAACTACTAATAGTAACTGTTGCACTTGTATTAAGTACTTCTAAATAATCAAACTCAAAAAAACAGTTTGCCGCACTTGTATTTTTAGTACCAGTAACAACTATCTTTACAGTATGCTTACCATATGATAATTTATTAATTGTAAACATATAATATTTTATAACTGTAGTGGCATTATAGCAGTCAACAGGTGAACCCGACACCACCCCATCTACATATGGTTGCATTATTCCCATATTCACACCCGAATCACAGTAAATATTGATTCCTGTACCCACAAAAGTGTACTGCACGTAAGCATTTGTGGTATTGCAGTATACTCCTTTGCCATTATATGCACCATTAATTGTTTCTACTGACCAAGTTCCACCACCATAGGTTATTCCCGCATCTGAGTTAGCCACTGGAAAATTTGTACTTGATTGTGAAGCAATACTTTGTGATACGGTTGAAATTATGCTATCAGGTAGTATTTTCTGTTCTGCTGAGCTAATTCTTGTTGTAAGTGAGGATATACTTGTTGATAATCCACTTAGCATAGAACCTTTAACTACATTTTGCATAACAGAACCTAAGTTACATATAGTGGAGTCAAGTACTAATGGTAGAGTTGGAACTTTAAGACTTGTATATATTAACAAGCCATTGTGATAATAGTTTACTATTCCATTCTCTATTGCAATCCTAACTGTGTCACCAGTAGCCCATGTACCAGCTATATTTGTTATTGAAACTCCATTTTCCCATATGCATATTTGCCTTGGAGAATCATTAACATAAAGAGCAAAATTTATATTTGTATACTTACTATTAACATAAGTATAAGTTTTACTTAGTCCAAGCATGAAACAACTTATATTTCCAACAGTATTAGCTCCTATAGTACATTCAACATATTGACCATTTGATAGAGTTTCTATAGAACTTATTCCAGTGTTCCAGTCAGCTGGTCCAGATGGTTTACTTAGGTTGTTATTAGATATTGTTATACCTGTACTCTTAGTAAAAGTTAAGCCACTAATCTGTGCTTGTGTGTCTTCAGGAGCGGAAGTCCAATCTGTAGCTTTGTTACCAATTTCATATTTTACATTAGCAAGGTAGAAGGTAATACCACTAGAACAATAAAAAGTTAATGCTCCACCTGTGCCAGTTGCAATCCCAGTCCCACTAAATTTTTGCCAATTAGTAGTCAAAGCACAAGTAACTGTAGTATTGGTTGTTTGCTCTGAGGACATAGCAAGAGATGAAATTGTGTCTGATTTAATCCAAGCTGACCAAGTATACGTTTGTCCTATTATACATTTTGATTTAGGTGAAACATTGTAGACGCCATTTCCAGTGGACACAACTTTTAAGACATTCCCAAAGGCAGCATCTATAGACACTGAATAAGTGCAATTAAAACCAGTCCACTGTGGTAAACCAACATCATGAAAATCTCCATTATTTAGTAGATTTCTACCACCAACTTGAATATTACTTATAGCAGTAGTCACATCTGTTTGAGATACCTTAGAGGTTATTGATCCTTGTAATGCAGTAATTGAGCTTTCTGATGTAGCAATCCTATTAACCACATTATTGATATTCACATTTATAACATGACCATTAGATGTCTCTGCATACTCTCCTGTTTTTGAACTATCAAACAGTGTAACCCAATTTACTCCATCTGTAGATACTTCTGTTTTTGTATTATGAAAAGTTCTGCTATCCGCTGGAAAATGATATATTTGTAAATAATCTATATTGCTATAAATTGAACCTAAGTCTACGGTAACTGAGTGCAGACCTCCACTTGTGATAGCCATATAATTAGCCAAAGTTGAATTTCCGTCATTTGTAACTATTATTTTTCCATCCGTTACGTTTGCAAGTCCACTCCCCCAATTCGAAGCAAAATCTGCTGTAACAGTTTTACCAAATGCAACATTTGTAGTCCCTTGCATAGCTTCTATTTCCAGAAATACATCTGCCTTATTAAGTGTACTCCCATTTACCCAATCTCTAATATACCTAAAACTAATAATCTGATTTTGGTAAGTGCTAATATCAGTACTTGAAACTTTTAGGTCTATTTCTCCTTGCATTGCAGATATTGAAGTTATTTGTCCACTTACCGTGTTAAAAGTATCTGTGACCGTTTTTGACAATTTGGTAAATGACACATCTAGTGTCTGTCCAGTATCATCAAATTTCACCTTGCTAGTTGATAGGGTTGATGTTGAACCATTCATGGAACTAAACACAGAATCTATATTAAGCTTGCTACCATTGATATTAGCATTTACATCTATTTTACTATCATCCACAGATCCCTGCGTTATTCCTGCTTTAGTAACTCCAGTAGTTCCAAATAGTACTGTGTTTCCATCTGAACCTCTTACAAGTAAATTATAATCAGTTCCATTTAACCCTAGGGAAACGCGTTCATTCCCAGTTGTATCCCATATTTTTAAGGTATTCTCTTTTATTAGTAGATTACCACTGTCACTTTGCACATCAAATTTATTAGTTGAAATAATCCCTGTCCTTAGTTGTTTTACATCTAAATCAATAATCTGTTCTGTGGATATAGCAGCATCAGCAATAACTGCACTATTTGCTACAATAATACCTGCTTGCAATGTACCTGTTACAAGGTTTATTACATTCCCAACTTTTGCACTAAAAGTTTTTGCTGTTAAGTTAGTAGCATTTAAATTTTCTATAGTAGCATAGGTTGCACTTAGATCTTCTATGCTAGCCTTCTTAGCTAACAAGTTAATAATGTTGCCATTTACAGCATTTAAAATTGTTATGTCACCTTCTGTAGCATTTAATTTTCCTATATTAGCTATGGTGGCATTAAGACTTTTTACGTCAGCAATTTCAACATGAACATTCTGAATATTATCCCAATCAATGTTGTCAACCTTGCTCCCGTCAATGGTTCCATCAGAAGTAGTAACCGCATCCACAACATCTGAAGTATCTTGAAATTTTATCTGTAGATATTCCAAGGATGGGCTTTTATTTGAAAGTTCAATCTCGTTTCTTTCTGGTTCTTCTGGATATATGGTCATCTTTGCTATTCTTTGTTTTTCTTTTATATTTTTTTCCCTACTTAAAATTGTAACTGTATCCCCAAGACTATAATCAATTAAATTATATACAGCATAATTTTCTGAATCTATAGCTTTTGCTAAATCTACAAGATCCACTTTATAGGATTTTAGTGGCTTGCTTTGATAATTCAATTGAATTATCGCATCCTCCATAAGTGCTGTAGGGTCCGTATATCTATTATCCTCCCAGTAACCAATTAAACTCTTATTGCTATACTGATGATTTTCTATATAATTTATTCCATTGTTTACAGTAGTGATATCCAGCCCATCTTTTCCTATTGGCACAAGTTTTGTAACATAGTCGTAAGAATTCCCCTGAACCTCTAATTTTTTCAGGTTTAATTGTTCTGCAAAGTATGCTCCTTTGTCCTCTCCCATCTCATTGTAAACATAAACTTTTTTATTTATTGAATCATAACTCATTTCACAATCATAAGAGCTCTGTATTTCTTGAAGTACATCATAAGCAGTGCATGTACTTTTGCTTACTGGCCTAATCTTTGATACATCACAGCTTCCAACTGTCCACCCTGTTCCAGCAAGTCCTAAATTTACAGCATCAAAGCAACTTTCAGTTTTTATTTCAAAATGATCTACATTTTGTCCTTTTATGTTTTCTATGTTTATTTTGCATACATAGTCCACCCAATCATCATCATTATAGTTAACTTCCTTTACTATATACTCGTTTTCTCTTGTTCTAATATAACATTCTTCTTGTATCAAATCCTGGTAAACATCATTACTTGGGTATTGAAAAGAGAGGGTATCCTCTGAATTGAATTCCCTCTCTACATTGTATTCCCTATAATTTGTTAAACCAGCTATTTTGTTATGATTCTTATCATAAAATATTAGCATTTAATTCCCCCCTTATGAAGGATTATTTAATATCAGCGGCAACTGATTGGTTTCCTATATGAATAATATTTACAGTACTATTTATTGCTATAACCTCTTTTATTACATTCCCATCGGAAATTATCTGAACTAAATAGTTGCTCTTATCAATTCCGGGATTCACATCATTTACTTCCTTAACCCCTTCCGCTTCAATTATTTTTCCTTGCTCTTCTACTATATCTTCATTTACCATTATATATCTCTCCCTTTTTTATATTTATAACCATTTAGGTTTATATTGAATAGTTACTATGCTATTTGAATTATCAGTTGAAATATTGTTTTCTCCAGGTTTTACCACAGGAAAACTCCACATATCAACATCAGCAAATTTATTTTGTCCATTTTCAATTACCATACATTTTTCTCCATCAATTAAAACTGGAATATTAGCATGAAGATTGTTTACCACTATGATATCTTCAAACCCATTTATTGTATAACTTATTGTATCTATAGGCACAACAATACTAACAATGGCTGCTGATGGAAGATTACCTGGTGAATTTATCACCTTTGTATTCTGATTATCCATATTTTCAGTAATTGCAGTTTTATAAGTATATGCACACTTAAATTCTATCTCTAGTGTTTTTTCTAAAATATTATGGTGTACTATATTTGAAGTTTCCAGTGTACAATCATAATAAAAATCTAGATCATCAAATTTTAGCGTGCATCTCTTTAATTCACTGCTAAAGTTACTAATATTACTTAGCACATCTTCATGACTTTTACCTCGTAGAAAAAACTTACATTTAATCTTTTTAAAGTACTCCTTCTGATAGTTTATCACCGGGGAAAGTCCCTTCCTCAGCCAATCCTCATAAGTTGTCACCTCTGAAAGCTGTATATCCCTGTCTACAGATAAAACCCCAAAGGTAGCCACATCAATGTTATTTACTAGCATTCACTACCCCCTCCTTCTTTGTGTTACTAATGCAGCTTGATTTAGCATATAATCTACGTCCTTCTTATCCTTAAAAGAGTAATTTCCATTAAAATTAATTACAGAACCGGCAGTATTTCCAGCATTACTAGCTATAGCACCCGAATATGCTACTTTTAGGCTACTGTTAAACTTTGGTGACTTAATAGCTGAATTCATAAGAGAATCAAGCTGAGGCAATTGTTTATTAATACCATCCATAAACCCGCTAATCATATTAGAACCCCAGTTAACTATGTTTTGTCCTTCACCTTTTTTACTTGGTGAATGGAATCCTAAAAAGTTTGCAACTGACTTAACAACGTTATGAGCTGCATCGGCTGCTTTACCTGCCATGCTTTTAATTCCACCAATAAACCCATTAATCATATTAATTCCCCAACTACCAGTTGTTCTTGCTAAATCACCAAACACACTTCCAATTGCACCTACTATGCTTCTAACAATAGAAATTACTGCATTTAAGCTAGTACTTACTATATCTTTTAAAGTATTCCAAGCTCCAGACCAATTTCCATTTATAATCTGCATTACAAGCGTTATTATATTTAATACATTGTGTATAGTCGTATCAACTACTGTTTTTATTATATTAAAGGCTGAACTTACAACTTTCATTATTGTTTGACCATGTGCCTGCCAAAAAGCTGTTATAGCTGTAAGAACAGTTTTAATGATTGAGTTTATCGTATT